>TARA_R110002074_G_scaffold208401_2_pt1 | contig 28451 bp, 14 predicted proteins | sample TARA_R110002074 | Tara Oceans TARA_R110002074 (sample SAMEA4397215) | marine metagenome | biome: Polar Biome; feature: [MIX] marine epipelagic wind mixed layer (ENVO:01000061); material: water (ENVO:00002006), including particulate matter (ENVO:01000060) such as... | depth 10-100 m | reverse complement strand
TCAAATTTTAAGGAAACATATGTCGCAGACTTTTCACCTTGCGAAGCAGCTACTTCTTTACCATTATAAGTAAGAGATGCCTGCATGAATGTACAGGTCTCAAAATTTGTTTTCATGGTATGCGCTTCTATAAAAGCACGATTTTTAGATACAGTTACATTGGTGGTGTTCCAAAATTTATCGTCCCAATTACTATCTTCATTAGTAATACCACTATCCAAGAAGGGTTCAAAAGCAATTTTAGCATCTGCCTTTAAAACTTTAATAGTATAGGAAATAGCACCTACTTCGTCAATATCTAAACTTAAAAAACGCTTAACGATTACATCAATTTCCACATTATTTGAAGAAACCGCCTGAAAGTTTCTGGTATAAATACCCTCTTTCATGTTCAGCTCTCTTTTGAATCCCGATATTTTTTTGCATTTTGCCAAATCAAACTCAACATCATCTATGTAAATTTTGATGCCAATCCAATTAGGAGCATTCAAAACTTTTGCAAAATATTCTGGATAGCCATTTTTCCACCAACCCACACGTGTTTTATCGGGGTAATACACTCCCGCAATATAGCTGCCTTGAAAAGTTTCACCAGAATAGCTCTCTTCAAAATTAGCTCTCTGCCCCATTGCACCATTACCGATACTAAAAATGCTCTCAGAAGATTTTACATTTTCTGTATCAAAACCTTCCTCAATGATGCACCACTTATCTGCTTTTATATAATCTTGATTCATTAATTTAATGTTGAATTGAAATCAAAAATAATTGAACTATGAATACATAGCCTAAATTATTTATTTTGATTATTGTTTAGAAGTGAATCCAAAAAACTATTGCTTATTTCTGTAAAATCATTAAAATTATAGGCAGCCTCATCAAGTGTATCTGAATCGCCAATACCTATACTAATCATTTTAGCGCTATTCGCCGCTTGTATACCTGCAACGGCATCTTCAAAAACGACACATGAACTCGCATTGACACCTAAATTATTTGCCGCAATTAAAAACACCTCAGGGTCAGGTTTTGCTTTTGTTACACTATTGCCATCTACAATACTATCGAAATATGATAACAAATTCACTTTCTCTAAAATTGGTCTGGCATTCTTACTTGCAGAACCTAGTGCGATTGGGATATTCTTTTTCTTTAAATATTCAAGCACTCTTGGCACATCGGGTAGTATTTCTTTGGTATCCATTTTTTCTATGTAAGCCAAATAATCTACATTCTTATCTATCATCCAAGTATCAAATTGCTCTTGTGTTGCTTTAATTTTACCAATATCCAATAGAATTTTTAAACATCTTTTTCTACTTACTCCTTTAAAGAGTTCGTTTTGTTCTTGCGAAAACTCAAATCCTAATTCATTAGCTAGTTTCCTCCAAGCCAAATAATGGTATTTAGCCGTATCAACGATTACACCATCTAAATCAAAAATAAATCCCACTTTTTTCATAAACACAAAAGTATTAATTGATTGATGAACCTCGCTTAATTAATGTGGCATTTATTACTTCTGTTTTAAAAGGTTCTTCAATTTCATCTTCCCACTCCATACGATTAATCAATAATTTAGCTGCTCGCTCTCCCATTGTTTCCCCATGTTGAGCAACTGTACTCAATCTTGGCACCGAAAATTTTGACAATATTCCATTGGTAAAACCAATTATCGAAATATCATTAGGTACATTAAACCCTAAATTTTGTATTATACTCATACTTTGTATTGCAAATATTTCATTTACGCATAAAACAGCATCAACTTTATTCTTTTGAAAAAATTCTGTTATCAGCTTATCATTTTCCATATCATGAGGAAGCGTCAGAATCAAATTTTCATCAATTTTTATTTTATGAGCATTTAATGCATCTAAATACCCATAGCGTCTATTTTCACTTACATTAAAATATTTTTCCGTGGTAACTAACGCAATATTTTTTGCCCCAGCTTTAATAAAATGCTCAACAGCTTCACGCGCTATTTCCTTGTCATTCAATACAACTTTATCACATTCTATCTCTGAAGTCACTCGGTCAAAAAGCACAATTGGTATACCTTGATCTAATAATTCTTTAAGGTGCGTATATTCATTTTTAAATTGGGTTCCTGCACTTAAAGAAAGTATAAAACCATCTATACTGCCATTAGCCAACATCTCCATGTTAATAACTTCCTTCTCCATAGATTCATCTGAAATACAAACGATAACATTATAGCCTTTTTCATTTGCGTATTTTTCTATTCCCCTAAAAACTGTGGTAAAAAAATGGTGGACGATATCTGGAATGATAACACCAATATTTTTAGTTCTCTTATTTTTGAGACTTAGCGCAATATTATTGGGGCGATAATTGTAAAATTTTGCGAAAGCTTTTATTTTATCTTTTGTATCCTTACTTATCTCAGCACTGTTTTTTAGAGCCTTAGATACTGTCGAAATTGAAACATCCAACTCTCTAGCAATGTCTTTTAATGTGATTTTTGGTTTCAAGGGAAACTATTTTAAAATTTTAAGATAAGAACTTAAAATTTTCTAAAAGTCAAAAATAAAATTAAGTTCAAAATATTTATGTCAATATACAAAATGTAATTTTTATATATTTGCCATTACTTGTATATTCTCATTAAGTTGGGGTCAAATTTAGCAATATTGTAAATTTGCCCATACTCATGCATTATACTCGTAATAATTAAAAGTTATTAACACGAAACCGTTTTCGTAATATTTAAACTCCGTCTTTATTCTATTCAACTCATCATTTTACATATTTTTAACAATTGAAATTAAATTAACTCAACTTAAATTAACAATTTATGAAGATTACATTCCTTAAAAGCCTGTTGGTGCTAAGTACATTTTTGTGCTTTGGACTTTCTCAGGCACAAGAAGTATCTGGAACTGTTTCAGATGCAAGTGGACCTTTACCAGGAGCTAGTGTTCTTGAAAAAGGCACCACAAATGGTACACAAACAGATTTCGACGGTAATTACACACTAACCGTTCAAGATGGCGCCGTACTTATTGTTAGTTATATTGGCTACAAAACCCAAGAGGTCGCTGTTAACGGAAGAAATTCTATAAACTTTACTTTAGACGAAGATGCTGAAGCTCTAGAAGAGGTAGTAATCATTGGTTACGGTACTACTACTGTAAAAGATGCTACCGGTTCTGTAACAGCTGTTACCTCTGAAGATTTTAATGGTGGTAATATTGCATCACCAGAACAATTAATTCAAGGTAAGACTGCTGGTGTTAACATACAAGAGACAAGTGGTGAACCAGGAGCAGGTATCCAAATTAACATACGAGGTTCTAACTCTGTTCGTGCAAACAACAATCCTCTATTTGTTGTTGATGGTGTTCCTTTAGGTGGTGGTGACACGGCTCCTTCAGGTGAAACAGGTTTTGGACAAAGTGCTGTTAAAAACCCATTGAACTTTATTAACCCGAACGATATTGCAAGTATGAGTATCTTAAAAGATGCCTCTGCAACAGCAATCTACGGTTCTCGTGGTGCTAACGGTGTTGTTATCATAACCACGAAAAGTGGTAAAGGAAGCAGCAAAGGAACTTTTGATTTCTCTAGCTCATTAAGCATTGCAACTGCAGCAAATACTTTCGACCTACTTGATGGTCCTGAATTTTTAGCAGGTGTTGCTTCTGTAGGCGGTGATGCCAATGCAGTTAATTTTGGTGCTAATACAGATTGGCAACAAGTTGTATTGAGATCAACAGCTTCTCAAAATCAAAACCTTTCTTATTCTAAAAATTATGGTAGCGGAAACGTTAGAGCAACTTTTAGTTACGGTAAGCAATTTGGTATTGTCGAAAACTCTGATTTGGAAAGAATTACAGGTAGAATAAATTTTAATCAACGTTTTTTAGATGATAAATTGGTTCTTGGTCTTCAAATGTCTGTTGCTCGAATAAATGATTCGCAGGCACCTATAAGTGCACAAGCTGGTGCAGCAGGTGATGTTTTAGGTGGTGCTTATGCAGCAAACCCAACATGGCCTAATAATTCTAGCTTTAATGCTGGCGGATTAAATGTGAATCCACAAAACGCTTTAGATAACACTCAGAATATAACTAATACTGACAGATATTTATTGAACGGTTCTGTACAGTATAATTTTACTCCAGAACTTTCTGCTAAATTGAACGCAGGTTTAGATGTCGCAGAAGCTTCAAATACCTCTGTTATCTCTAGAGATATTAATAACATTAATGGTGTATCTGGTGTTGGTCGTGGAAATTATAGTGTGTTAGAAAGAAACAATAAAACTTTTGAAGCAACTGTAAACTATAATAAGGAATTTGAAAATTCTAGTTTAGAAGCTTTAGTAGGTTTTGGTTACCAAGACTTTCAAACTTTCGGTTTCAATGCAGGTGGTAGAGGTTACTCTACTGGTGACCTTAACGAAATGGGAAGTAACTTAAGGAGTGCTGTAAGTGACCTACAAAACTCTGTTACAGGTTCATATCAACAAGCGTATTATGCCGTAAATTCTAATGGCGTTTTAATTAATAGATTATTCCCTAATGTTGTACCACAAGAAGCCTTAGGATCAAGCTTAGCTAGTTCGGTGACTTCAGTTTACACAGATAAATTTGATAATACCGATGAGTTACAATCATTCTTCACTAGACTAAACTATACTATAAACAACAAATATTTGTTTACTGGTACAATGAGAGCAGATGGTTCTTCTAGATTTGGACCTGAAAATCAATATGGTTATTTCCCTTCTGGAGCATTTGCTTGGAAAATAAATGAAGAGGATTTTGTAGGTGAGAATGTTTCTACTCTTAAACTAAGATTGAGTACTGGTATCACAGGTAACCAAGATGGTTTGGGTTATGGAAACTTTGTTGCAAGACAGCGTTTTTCTGGATTATCAGTTCAACAAAATCTTGAAATTACTCCTAATGGTACTGTAATTGTAGCTACGGATAGACCAGACTTAAAGTGGGAATCTTCATTTAACATTAACGCCGGTATTGATTTTGGTTTTAATAGTGATCGTTTCAGCGGTAGTTTTGATGTATATAGAACCAAAACAACAGATGTACTTTTACAAACGCCACCAGCTTCACCAGCAGTTGATCCTTTTCAATTCAGCAATGTTGATGCAAGTATTATTAACCAAGGTGTTGAACTTGCTTTAGCATATGACTTTGTACAAACCGATGATGCAACATTTTCTGCAGATTTCAATATTGCATATAACAATAATGAGGTTCAAGATTTCGCTGGCTTAATTGATACTGGTGCTGTTAATGGTCCTGGATTAACTGGAGCCTTCGCACAACGTTTTGCTGCTGGACAATCTCTATACTCTTACTACCTACCTATTTTTGAAGGTTTTGACGGTGCAGGAAATCCAATCTACCAAGATGTTGATGGCAATGGTGTAGGAGATCCTTTTGGAGATAAAACCTTTGTAGGTGAAGATGCATTACCAGACATTACTACTGGTTTAAGCTTAAACTTAAGAGTTAAGGATTTTGATGCTTCTGTATTCTTTCAAGGTCAATTTGGTTTTTCTGTATATAATAATACTGACAATGGTTACTTCAATGCTGGAGCCCTTTCAAACTCTAGAAACGTAACTCAAAATGTTTTGGGTAATGGAGAAAATCCAGGAGCTTCTGCTGATGCTTCAACACGATTTTTAGAAAAAGGAGATTTTGTACGTTTCCAAAATGCGAGTGTTGGGTACAACTTCCCATTATCTGGCGAAGGTGCTTTAGATGCTTTACGTTTCTCACTTACTGGTCAGAACTTATTTTTGATTACTGACTATAGTGGTTTAGATCCTGAAGTTACATCTAATACAGGTGATTTAGGTTCTGGTGTTCCTTCTAGAGGCCTTGATTACGGTTCATACCCAAGACCAAGAACAATTACTTTTGGCATCAACGCATCATTTTAATTAAAAAAAATTGAATAACATGAAAAATAATTTTAAAATCTTAACGCTTTCTATTCTATCGTTGGTAGGGGTTACCTCCTGTACCAATTTAGAAATAGAAGAAACAGATTCGATAATTTCTGATGGATTTCAAGGCTTAGCCGATCCATCATCTACCGTTACGAATCTATATGGTTCTCTTGCTGGGCAATATGCTGGGCAAGACAATTACTTTGCACTTCAAGAAGTGACAAGTGATGAACATTTAATTCCTACCCGTGGAGGGGATTGGGGTGACAATGGTCTTTGGAGAGTTTTACACACCCATGATTGGGATGGACAACACGCATTCATTGTAAATGTATTTCAATTATGGAATGGAAACCAATTACAGGCTTCACAGGTTTTAGATGCTAGAAGTAGCCCTTCAACTACTAACATTGGTGATGCAAGCTTCATTAGAGCTTATAGCATGTGGGTTATTTTGGATAACTATGGTCAAGTACCATTTAGAGATACTTCTTTACCATCTTCATCGGTTCCTGAAGTTTTAACAGGCCAAGCTGCAGTTGATTTTATTTTAGCTGATGTTGAAACTGCTATTACTAACGCTCCTAGTACAGTAGCCGCCAGCGGTGATGCAAATGGTAGAGCAAGTAAAGCAGCTGCTAGATATTTGAAAGCAAAAATTCTTTTAAACAAACATATCTATGTAGGTGGAGAACCACAATCAAGTGATATGGCTGAAGTAATTTCTTTAGTTGATGCAATTACTGCTGATGGTTATGCTTTACAAGAAGGCTATTTTGACCTTTTCTTACCAGATGCTGATACTGAAACTATTTGGTCTTTAGAAGCAAACACCATTAACAAAGTAGTTATGGGTCTTCATTACAATAACACTAGCATACAAGGTGGTGGATGGAATGGTTTCAGCACTCTAGCTGAATTTTACGACCTTTTCGAAGGAGATTCAGAATCTAATGAATTAGATGCGAATCAAAACCCTACTGATGGTCAAGAAGAGCGTAGAGGTGGTGTACCAACAATAGGTGTTGCCTTTGCTGATCAACCTTATGCCGAAGAATTAAATGGATTTGTAAATGGTTCTAATGTTGGATATGGTTTTCTAATCAATCAACAATATGCTCTTGACGGAACACCGTTGCAAGATAGACAAGGAGCTCCTTTAACTTTTAAGAGAGAATTTAAAGATAACGCAGGTGCTGTTAATTTCATCAACAATGATGAAACTACTGGTATTAGAGTTCAGAAATATGCAGCTAGAAACGGTAATGCATCTATAAGTCATCAAATTGTTTTTAGATATGCAGATGCTCATTTAATGAAAGCTGAAGCTATGTTTAGAAGTGGTGGTGATCCTACTTCAATGATAAATGACTTAAGAACAATACGTAACACGCAACAATTGTTAGGTACGGTTTCTGCACAAGACATTTTAGATGAAAGAGGTAGAGAATTATACCAAGAATCTTGGAGACGTAACGATTTAATTCGTTTCGGTCAATTTGGAAGAGATTGGTTGTTTAAAGCCCCTCCTACGGTAAACAATGATGACTACAATGTTTTCCCTATTCCACCAGCACAATTACTTGCAAACCCTAATTTGGTTCAGAACCCTGGGTACTAATAATAAATTATGTTTAAGTTCGAAAAGGCCTCCAATTATTGGAGGCTTTTTTGTTTCCTATCATCTTGTTACAACAAGATAAAATATGGCAGTATAATTCAAATTTAGAATACAAGACTATGAACGAGGTGTATCTATATTTCAGATAGCGAATCAGATATAACTTTAGACTTATAGAATTACAGTATGCTATTTAGCATCTGTTCGATACAGACTTTAATAGTCTGATTAAAGCAGAAGAGAATCCTTACTTCACAATCTAAGCATAGCAGAATAAGGCTAAACTTTTAATGATAACATTCTATCAACCATCCTTTAATGAAGTAAGTAGTGAATATTTGACTATTTATTGGTTATAGCTAATTATAAAAAACAAAACACCCTTCAATTATTGAATATAATTGAAGGGTGTTTAATTAGTATCAAGGTAAATTTAAATAGACTACCTACTTATAAAGTATTGTTTTAAACATTTGAAAACGAAAGATTTTCTATTTTGCAAAATAGACATAAATTCCAATCACAATACAGCATATTAAAACACCAATTTGATTTACATATTTATAAGGCGTTATCGATACTTGGTCGGTGTATTCAAGAACAAAGGGTTCTTTACGTGGCCTAATAGCACCAATAATCAACATTATAACAATGTTGGTAACAAATAATATCGCCATTATATGTAAATAGTGAGGATATGCCTCAGCCTCTATTAATTTCAGTTTAGCTGGATCAATAATACCCGATGCATCTGCTTTGGCAAGAGCCTCATCAACAAACTTAGTTTTAAGCCAAAATTGACTGATTATATAGAGTAATGATCCTGATAGAATACCAATTTTTGCAGCAATAGCAGGCACTCTTTTTGTTAGGTAACCTACCACGATAATAGTAAATATTGGAATACTATAGATTCCATTTATTTCCTGCAAGTAATTAAACAAACTACCTGCGTTGGCAATTAGCGGAGCTATAAACATAGCAGCTAGTGCCAAACAAATACCAAATATCTTCCCATATTTTACAACGGTAGACTCCGATGCTTCTTTATTAATGTGTTGCTTATAAATATCTATACCAAACAAGGTTACAGAACTATTTAAAACACTATTAAAAGAACTTAAGATAGCTCCGAACAATACAGCAGCAAAAAATCCTACTAATGGTTTTGGCAATACTGCTCTGACTAATTCAGGGTAGGCCAAATCACTAGAAGCTAGTCCACCGTCAAAATAATGGTACGCTATCATACCTGGTAAAACCAAAATTAATGGGCCCAATATTTTTAAAAATGCGGCTAACAATAAGCCTTTTTGACCTTCGGCTAAATTTTTTGCACCCAAAGCTCTTTGAATAATCTGTTGATTGGTTCCCCAATAAAAAAGTTGAACCAACATCATTCCTGTAAAAATGGTGCTAAAAGGTACTTCTTGACCAGCATTTCCTGTTGAATCAAATCGCTCAGGATTTGTATTCACTAAAGTTTCTATCCCTGTAAAAACACTACCATCACCAATAGCCATTAATCCGAAAATCGGAATTAACAAACCTCCAATTAACAAACCTATAGCGTTAATAGAATCTGATACTGCAACTGCTTTTAATCCTCCAAAAACGGCATAAATAGAACCAATGATTCCTATTCCCCAAATACATATCACCAAAGCAGTATTATCAGAAACTCCTAAAAGTGTAGGAACATCGAACATACCACTAATAGCCACTGAGCCAGAATACAATATAACAGGAAGTAAAACCACAACGTATCCTGTAAGAAACAAACCAGATGTAATCGTTTTTGTCGCAACATCGAATCGTTTTGCTAAAAACTGGGGCACTGTTGTAAGTCCACCCTTTAAATATCTTGGTAATAAAAATATTGATGCAACGACTATAGCTATTGCGGCCAAAGTTTCCCAAGCCATAACCGATAATCCGTCTGTATATGCGCTACCGTTAAGTCCAACAATTTGCTCTGTAGATAAATTGGTAAGCAATAATGAACCTGCGATTACACCCGCCGTTAAACTTCTTCCTCCTAGAAAATAGCCATCAGATGTTTGTTCATCGGTACTCCTTGTTGCGAAATATGAAATAACGGCTACTAAAACTGTAAAGCCTATAAAAGATAAAATCCCTATCATGTGGTCTGTTGTTGGTTAATTAGTCAAGCCTAAATATATTGGATTATTTTCATTACTTCTAAATTCAAGCTATGAAAAACTGATAATTCATAATTTTCAACAATATCTATAACGATTTCGATAAATATTAACATCGACTTATGCAAATAAAACCTAGCAAATAGTAGGTATTTGGCTATCTTGCAATCTAATTTTTAAGAACCTATTTTAGTGGTGACTCATTCAAAAATAATAGTTTATTAAAATTTTAAAGAATAAAAGTATAGGGCAATTTTTGAAATGATTTTTAAATCACCCTATTTGCTTAATTGCTCTAAATATTCTTTTATAAAGTACTATTTCCTAATTCACGATGAAATCAAATTGTTATTTCAAAAATATTTAAGAATGAAATCGAATTTACTTAGGCTAGCTTGTTTTAGCTTACTTTTTTCACTTTTGTACTCCTGTAATACTAAAGAAGAATCTATAGCACCAGTGGAAGAGTCAGATCCAACTCTGTTTACCCTTTTACCTTCAGAAGAGACCGGTATTAGCTTTATAAACAAGGTTCAAAACTCTAAAGAATTCAATATATTCAAATACAGAAATTTTTATAATGGCGGTGGTGTTGCTATAGGCGATATAAACAACGATGGTCTTTCTGATGTTTTTCTTACCGGAAATATGGAACCGAATAAATTGTATCTCAATAAAGGGGATTTAAAATTTGAGGATATTTCTGATGCTGCCGGAATTGCTGGAAATAAACCTTGGTCTACTGGTGTTGTTATGGCAGATATAAATAATGACGGGCTACTCGACATATATGTAAGTAATGCGGGTAATATGGAAGGCAACAACCATGACAATGACCTTTTTATTAATAATGGCAATGGAACTTTTACTGAACGTGCGCATGAATTTAATTTGGCTGAAACAGGATTTTCTACACATGCCTCTTTCTTTGATTATGACAAGGATGGTGACCTAGACGCATACATTCTAAACAATAGCAACATTCCTGTGAGTAGTCTTGGATACGCTGAACAGCGTGACGTTAGGGCACAAGATTGGGAAGGAGTACCAAAAATTTTTAGAGGCGTTGGTGACATGTTACTAAGAAATGACAACGGTAAATTTGTAGATGTAAGTGAAAAAGCTGGTATATACGGTAGTCTAATTGGTTTCGGCCTCGGTGTTATGGTCGTTGACATCAACAACGATTTATATCCTGATATATACGTGTCTAATGACTTTTACGAAAGAGATTATTTATACATCAATAACCAAGATGGTACTTTCAGCGAGGAGGTTCAAAAATGGACCAATCACCTTAGCTTATCAGCAATGGGTGTTGATATGGCTGATATTAATAATGACGGGTTAACCGATATATTTATTACTGATATGCTTCCTGAACCTGACCAACGTGTAAAATCGGTAATGGAATTTGAAGGCTACAACGTCTTCAAATTAAAACAAAGCAAAGACTTCCATCAACAGTATATTCAAAACACCTTACAATTAAATAATGGCAATGGTTCATTTTCTGAAATTGCATATTATAGTGGTGTCGAAGCAACCGATTGGAGTTGGTCTGGGTTGTTATTTGATATGGATAATGATGGCTTGAAGGATATTTATATTACAAACGGTATTAACCATGATTTAACCGATTTGGACTTTGTAGATTTCTTTGCCAATGAGATAATTCAGAAAATGGCTTTAACGGGAAGAAAAGAATCTATTGATTCTATCATCAATAAAATGCCAGTAACTCCTTTACCTAATTATGCGTATCGCAATAATGGAGATATCACTTTTAGCAATTATAATAAACAATGGGGTTTCGAAATTCCTAGTCGTTCTAATGGCTCTGCGTATGGAGATTTGGATAATGACGGAGATTTAGATTTAGTGGTCAATAATGTAAACATGGAAACATTTGTTTACAGAAATAATTCAGAAACCGAATCTAGCAATAATTATATCAAATTAAAATTTGAAGGTTCTGATGGCAATAGATTTGGTATAGGCACTATAGCACGTTTATATTACCCTAACAACATTATCGACCAAACATTAATGCCTTCTAGAGGTTTTCAATCTTCTGTAGATTACCCAATGACTATTGGTCTAGGAACGACTACGATTTTAGATTCTGTTAGAATTATATGGCCAAACGACGTAACGGTAAAACTTACGAATGTAAAAGCAAATCAATCGATAACCTTCGTTCAAGATGAAGCTGAAGAAATTTACAAGATAAAGAAGGAAAACAAGACCACTATCTTAAATCAAATAGAAAACAAAACCTTATTAACCCATAAGGAAAACAACTACATGGATTTTGATAATGAAGGATTAATTTCTAGGTCATTAGCGGAAGAAGGCCCTGGATTAACTGTAGGCGATGTAAATGGTGATGGCAACGATGATATCTTCATTGGTGGTGGCAAAGAACAATCTGGTGCTTTGTATTTGCATACTGGTGACGGCATATTATCAAAACCAATCATAAAATACTTCGAGAAAGAAGCCCTACTTGAAGATACTGCTGCGTCATTTTTTGATTCGGATAACGACGGAGACTTAGACCTTATGGTAGGTACAGGCGGAAATGAAATAGGCATGCAAGGAAATTACGGCATACGTCTATACATAAATGACGGTAAAGGAAATTTCACGCTAAGCACCAATAAATTATCGACAACCAATACGAATGTTGCTGTTATTGCTCCTTCAGATTTTGATGATGATGGCGACATCGATGTTTTTGTAGGATCAAGAAGTGTAGTTGGTACCTATGGTATAAATCCAGACCATTTATTTCTACTGAATAACGGCGATGGTACGTTCACTAATGTTACGGAACGCTCAGCATACGACCTAAAGGATGCCGGAATGATCACTGATGCCAAATGGCTCGATATGGATGGTGATGGTAAAAAAGATTTAGTCACGGTTTCCGATTGGGGAAGCCCTAAAATCTACAAAAACTCTGGCAGAAGACTTAGCGATTCTAAGAGTTCTCTCGATAGCCTTAATGGTTGGTGGGGAGCTGTACAGGGATACGATTTAGATAATGACGGTGATCAAGATTTAATATTGGGTAATATGGGAAGTAATGTTCACTACAAACCTTTACCCGGCCAACCCATGAAAATGTGGGTGAATGATTTTGATAACGATGGCACTATAGAACAGATTACAACACAAAATTATAATGGCGGTGATTATCCTTTACACCAAAAAAAGGAGTTGACTTCTCAAATTTTGGCATTAAAGAAAAAGAACATTAAAGCTTCAGACTATGCAAAAAGAACTATAGATGAACTCTTTCCTAAAAATGTATTAGAGAACACCATACTAAAACAGGCTAGTATTTCAGAATCAGTAATTGCCATAAATGACGGTAATGGAAATTACACGATTAAAATTTTACCACCTCAAGTTCAATTCTCCTGTATCTGTGGCATTCAATGTTTAGATGTTAATAAAGATGGCAATCTAGATTTGGTAATGGCCGGCAATAATTTTGAATTTAAACCACAATACTCAAGGCTAGATGCAAATTATGGTAATGTTTTGCTTGGCGATGGCAAACTTGGGTTTAAATGGCAAAACTATTCAGATAGTGGTTTCTTTATTCGAAACGAAGTAAAACACATCGAAGTAATTAAGGATAAGAAAGGAAATGAATTTATCATTGCAGCAATCAATAGTGATACTCCAAAACTTTATCGATTAAATGAAAAATAATATTCTTATTCTTTGTTTATTGGTCTTTACAATTGGTTGTAAGGAAAATTCTGGGGAACTTTTCACAAAACACTCCCCAAGCGATACTGGCATTAGCTTTGAAAACACACTGACCGAAACTAAAGACCTTAGTATTTTAGACTATCTCTACTTTTATAACGGTGGTGGCGTAGCCATAGGTGATATAAATAACGACAGCTTGCCAGACATATACTTTTCTGGAAATCAAGTAAAAAATAAATTATACCTCAACAAAGGAAATCTGCAGTTTGAAGATATATCTATAAAAGCTGGTGTGGAAGGTAATAGCTCGTGGAATACAGGTACAATAATGGGTGATGTAAACGGTGATGGCCTTTTAGATATTTATGTTTGTGCTGTAGTGGGCCTAAATGGTTTCAATGGTCATAATGAGCTTTTTATAAATCAGGGTGATACTACTTTTAAAGAAAGTTCTGCTGAATATGGCTTAGATTTTGAATCGTATAGCTCTTCTGCAGCCTTCTTAGATTATGATTTAGATGGTGATTTAGATATGTATTTGTTAAATCATGCCGTACACACCCAAGATTCTTACGGTAACGCAGAGGTTCGCTTTAAAAGAAACTATGAAACTGGTGACAAATTACTACGTAATGATAATGGCCAATTTACAGATGTAAGTGAAGAAGCTGGTATCTATGGCGGAATTAATGGTTACGGTTTAGGAATTGCTGTTTCAGATTTTAACCAAGATGGATATCCAGACTTATATATTGGCAATGATTTTCATGAAGATGATTATTATTATCTAAATAATGGCGATGGAACATTTAAAGAAAGTCTGAAGCAATATTTCGGACATACATCAAGATTTTCAATGGGTAGCGATGTGGCAGACATTAATCATGATGGTATGCCTGATTTGATATCCTTGGATATGTTGGCAGAAGACGAAATGGTTTTAAAAACTTCTGAAGGTGATGATGATGTTCAAATTCAAAAATTAAAGACGCAAACCTTTGGTTATCATAATCAGTATACCAGAAATATGCTATATGTAAACCAGCCCAACGGCATGTTTTTAGAAACTGCTCTACTTAGTGGGGTTGCCGCTACAGATTGGAGCTGGAGCGCATTATTTGGCGATTACAATCAAGATGGCGAGCAGGATCTTTATATCAGTAATGGTATTCCAAAACGCCCTAACGACCTTGATTACATCAATTATGTTTCAAACGATAATATCAAACAAAAAATTAATAGTACAAATCTTGTAGATCAAAAGGCATTAGCCATGATGCCATCGGGTTTTGTAGGTAATAAAATTTTTAAAGGTTCTACAAATCTTAAGTTTATTGATGAGTCGAAAACTTGGATTGCTCAAGATACCGTTATCTCAGGTGCCACTGCCTACGGAGATTTAGACAATGATGGTGACTTGGACATCGTCACTAATAATCTATTTAGTCCTGCCATCATACAAGAGAATACCACAAATAGCACTCGCAACTGGTTAAAAATAAAACTGAACTTTAAAAAAGAAAATAAATTCGGAATAGGTACCAAAATTTTCTCATTTGCGAATGGCATACAACAGTTTAAGGAGATGTATACCGTACGTGGGTTTCAAGCTTCTTCTGAACCCATTATTCATTTTGGTTACGGAGACCTTAAAAATGTTGATTCCTTAAAAATAGTTTGGCCGGACAAGAGCTTTCAAATTCTTAAGAACATAGCAACAAACCAAACCCTTTATATTAAACCAGAACAAACAAAACCGTTTATCTATAGCAGTTTACACCCAAAACAAAAACCTCTTTTTGAAAAAGAACCGAATAATCTTGGAATAACTTATGAGCATATAGAAGATGCTTACAGCGATTATTTGCGCCAAAAGCTCATACCATATCAAATGTCAGATAGAGGGCCAGCCGTTAGTGTTGGTGACTTAAATGAAGATGGTAAAGAAGATGTCTTTTTTGGGGGCTCTAAATACATTCCATCTAAGATTTTTATTCAAGGTGATTCAACTTTTCAATTAAAAATTTATCCTGAAATTCAGAAGGATAGTATTAAGGAAGATATCGCATCGCTTATTGGAGATTTTAATTCGGATGGCAAAAATGATTTGATAATTGGTACCGGTGGTGCAGATTTTTTCAATGAAATGAAACCTCTAACAGACTCTTACTACGCTGCAAGTGAGAACACTTTCATTAAAAAACAGTTTCCTGAATTATTTGAAAATGCATCTGTGCTTCTCAAATTAGATTATGACCACGACAATGATTTAGATGTTATCATTTGTAATCAATCTATTAGTGCAGATTATGGTAATAAACCAAACAGCTATTTATTAGAAAATAAAAACGGAGACTTTACGGTTGCGAACAATCCCTTTGAAAACTTGGGGATGATTACTGATGCGATAGTTACAGATTTTAATAAGGATGGTTGGGAAGACCTTTTATTTGTAGGTGAATGGATGTCGCCACGCTTTTTTCAGAACAACAAGGGTATATTTACTGAAGTACATCTATTAGAAGATGGTAAAGCAAATGGATTATGGCAAGCCGTTACCAGTTTCGATATCGATGGTGATGGCGACCAAGATTATTTGTTAGGCAACTGGGGTTTAAACACAAAATTCTCAGCATCTATAGAACATCCTATGAAAATGTATTACGGTGACCTTGATAAAAATGGGGCTACCGAAACCATTGTAAGTACTTATAAAGATGGCAAAAATTATCCAGTTGACGGACTAAAAGAACTATCGAGTCAGTTGGTGTCACTTCGTAAAAAATTCACTAATTACACTTCTTTTGCCGGTAAATCAATGGAAGAAATTTTAGGTGAAGATGTGTTGCCTAATGCAGAAATTCAAGAAGTACACACCTTAAGTTCTGGCTATTTGAGAAACGATAATGGTGAATTTTTCTTTGTTCCTTTTAATTTCGAATTACAGTTAGCCCCTATTATGTCCTTTTTAGAATATGATTTTGATGGTGATACTAAACCTGAAGTTTTAGCTGCTGGGAACTATTTTGGGGTAAAACCTTACCACGGTCGTTTTGATTCTTTCCCGGGAGTTTTGATATATGATGTCAACAATATTACCTTTGCCAATCGAATTGGTCTTGACCTTATGGGCAAATCAATTAGAAATATGAATATTATACATTCAAACAACCATAATTACTTACTGCTAACATTTAATAATGAAGCGGCAAAAGTTTATAAAATACTAAAACGATAGACGTATGAAAAGGTATATTACAGTACTAATGGTAGGCCTTTTTCTTGCGAGTTGCGCAAAGAAAGAAGAACCTATAATAATATCTGCAGAAGAGTTACACAACTCTATCGATAAGATAGTAGAAATAATGATTCATGATATTTTTTCGCCACCAGTGGCTAGTAGAATATTCGCTTACCCAAATATTGCCGCTTATGAAATAATAGCTCAAGTAAACCCTGATTATCAAACGTTATCAGGTCAAATTACAGACTTGAAACCTATTCCTAAAATGGATTCCATTTCAGGAATCAATCCTCAACTATCGGCTTTAATTGCCCATATGAATATAAGTCGTCAATTGATTTTCTCTGAAGATAAATTCGATGTTTTGCAAGACAGTTTATTCAAGGTATGGAGAACTAAAAATGAAACTGAATTCGAAGCTTCTAAAGCTTATGGATTAAAAGTGGCAGAACATATAAAAGGATGGATGGGTAAGGATAATTATAGCCAAACTCGTACTATGCCTAAGTTTACAGTAAATACCGATGAAGCTTCTAGATGGCAACCCACACCACCTGCATACATGGATGGCATTGAACCACATTGGAGCAAAATACGCCCATTTGTATTAGATTCTGCCTCTCAGTTTAAACCTGTTCCGCCACCTCCATTTTCATTAGAAAAAGATTCAGACTTCTATAAAGAACTTCTAGAGGTTTATGATATTAGCAATAAAATTACAGCGAACGGAGACGAGTCAGATGAAGTGGCCATTGCCAAATTTTGGGATTGCAACCCATATGTATCAGTTACAAGAGGACACCTAATGTTCGCTACAAAAAAAATAACCCCAGGAGCGCATTGGATAGGTATTACCAAAATCGCCTGTAGAAGTACAAACAGCAATTTCGACGATACGGTTTTTGCATACACAAAAACCTCATTAGCAATCGCAGATGCATTTATTAGTTGTTGGGATGAAAAGTATAGAAGTAATTTAATTAGACCTGAAACTTTAATAAATCAACATATCGACGAAAATTGGAAACCCATTCTTCAAACACCTCCTTTTCCAGAATACACAAGCGGGCATAGTGTAGTCTCAGGCGCTGCTGGCGCTGCTTTAACCAGTATTTTTGGTGAAAATTTCAGCTTTTCGGATGATACCGAAACACCATACGGTCTGCCCATTAGAAAGTATACCTCTTTTAATACTGCAGCAGATGAAGCAGCTATAAGCAGAATGTACGGTGGTATTCACTATAGAGCTGCAGTTGAAGTCGGGGTTGGTCAAGGAAGGAAAATAGGCGCTCTACTGAATTCTAAAATTAAAATGAAGAACAATTCTAATATCGCGCAGAATTAAATAAATATGAGAAAAATTTATACCATTGCAGTTGCAATCGTTTCAATTGGATTACTCTGGTATTTTTTCATTAAGCCACAAGACTACCAGGTTAGAGTAACTGCTAAATCGAATGCAGGCGTAATTAACCAAGCACTAAAAGCATGGAATAAAACATTGCCCAAAGCTTCTATAAGGCAAGTAAACGACCTGAATCATTTAGAACAAATGATTTCTTTTGGTGATTCGACCCATATCTATGAATGGACTATTACTTCTGTAACAGATTCTACATCACATTTAGTAGTAGATATAAAAGATGCCGACCATAGCATAAAAAATAAGTTATACATACCCTTTACTGATACTGATTTCGAAAAAAAATCTAGAAAAACGGTGACCGAGTTTATAGAGAATTTGAATGAACATATTAAGGAATTCAAGGTTACCTTTATTGGAGAAGAAGTACTACCATCTACCTATTGTGCATGTGTTGAACATAAAACCATTCAAAATCAAAAAGCATTTGCAATGATGGAAAGTTATCCTTTTCTCAATTCTGTCATTGGCAATAATGGAATTGAAGTTAACGGTATTCCCTTTATAGAAACCACCGCTTGGAATATGCAAAACGATAGCATTGTTTTTAATTTTTGCTATCCAATAATTAAAAAAGATAGTTTGCCAACTATTAAGAATGTTGTTTATAAGGAATTTATAGGAATGAAATCATTAAAGGCTATTTATAATGGAAATTATATGACTTCAGAAAGAGCTTGGTACACTTTGCTAGATTATGCTAAAAAAAATGCCATTGAAGTAGACAAAAAACCAATAGAATTCTTTTTCAACAATCCGAATATGGGAGGAGATGCTTTACGTTGGAAAGCTGAAATATATATGCCCTTATCAGATTCAAATGAATAAACTAGCACTAATCACATTTACCATATTTTCAACACTTACTTCGTGTACCAATTACGGTCAATTAAAAGTTATAACAGACTTACCTAGTAGCTTAAAAGAAAATTCTGGCTTAGTTACTTTTGGTGATTCTACAGTTTGGGCAGTTGAGGATAATGGTAATAAAGATGAAATCTATCAGGTAAACTTTAAAGGCGACATTCTAAAAAACCTTGAGGTTAAAAACGGTAAAAATGATGACTGGGAAGATTTGGCCAAAGACACTGCTGGCAACCTGTACGTAGCAAATATTGGTAATAATCACAACGATCGTAAAAATTTAGTCATTTATAAATTGCCTAACCCAAATAGTGAACCTGGCGATAAAATAGATGCTGAACAAATTGAATTTAACTATCCTGATCAAAAAGAATTTCCACCTAAAGAAGACGGACTTTTATATGATGCCGAAGCACTATTTCATCATGGAAATTTACTTTATATAGTTACCAAAAATAGGTCTAAACCATTTAATGGAGAGGCTCATATTTATTCTGTTCCAGATACTGCTGGCAAGTATGAAGCTACTTTAGTTGGATCATTTACACCTTGTACAGATTGGAAAACATGTCAAATTACCTCAGTTGATATTTCACCCAATGGAGATAAAATAGTAGCTCTTAGTTATGGTAAACTTTTTGTATTTACTGAATTTACATGGAATGATTTCTCTAAAGGTAAACTTCAGGAAATTGATTTAGGCGCCAGAACGCAGCTAGAATCTGTATGTTTTCTAAATGACAACACACTACTCATTTCTGATGAACGCTCACATGGTACTGGTGGTAATCTCTATTCGTATCATTTAAAGTAACAATCACTTTTAGAAACCGAAACCTAGCCCAAACATAAATCTAGTTCCATCTTCACTTGCGAATAGTGCTGTATTTATTGAAATAACATCTGAGGCATTCAAAAAGAACCCCCCGCCATAAGACGTATGCCAACTTTTTGAAATAATACCAGGGTTCCATACTCTACCATAATCAAATCCTCCATATAAACCCAAAGCCAAGGGCACTAAACGGGTACGTTTCTTTTTTAAGCTAAACCTAATATCGGTATTTTGATAATAAGAAGTCTTACCAATAAATCTTTGATTTCTAAAACCACGCAAGCCATCTGTACCCCCAATACTTGCTGCCTGATAAAACTCGTAACCATTACCCATATTAAAATGTCCCTTCCATTTAGTGGCCAAAACCAATCGCCCATTTGGTATTAATTTGTAGTCAAAACTAATTGTCGGAATAAAATAACCATAATTTCCACCTTCACTATCTAGATTTTCCTTGAATCCTAATTGTACCGATGTGGCCATACCAATTGTTGGAAATGCCTCATTATCCTTATTTTCAAAGGAATAATCAGTATAAACACCAATAAAATCACTATTGGTCTCCTCTCCATTTTGCTGATAGAATTCATTGACAAATCTATTATCCGTCTCCTCCACACTAATAGATTGATACGATACTCCAAACCTAACTTTTGCTCCTAATTCCCCTCTCCAAACTAAAGCAGGAGAAAATTCAAGCTGTCTTAACTTAACCCTATTGTAATCGAGACTTAATTCGTCATCAGGGTTTATTGAATTGTTTCCGAAACCAAAAAAGTTAACTGCGAAATTAGGGCTGGTAAATCTTGCAATAATTTCACCGTTCCAGCCTTCAAATAGGTGAGCGAATTCTCCTCGGTAATTTAAATCAAATCCGCTAGTTGCGAAATAATAAGATGCACCAAAAGTATGCTGTTGGGTAAAAGGATTCTGTCTAAATCCATTATAGGTATATGTATTCAAAAACCCAATTCTCATACCATCATCTGGATTAAAACCTATTGTTGGCGTTAATTGATTTTTACTACTTCTTATATTTAGTGGTTGATACGTATTTAATTCATAATCATTTGAAAGCTTAACTTTTGCCCCGTTTATTTCCTCAAAAGTATTCTCCTTGCTTTTATAATCATAAATCGAAATGTTACGTCCATTTCCAATTTTATAGATGTCATTATTTTGACCTCCTATGATTCTCACTTGTACACCACTATAATTAGCACTATTATTGACTTCAAATATATCATCATCATCTAAACCATAAATCCATATTTCTTTAGTGTTATTGGTAGTAAATATTTTATTATAAAATAGTTTCTCCTTTTTATTATCAATATTTCTATAAACCTTTACTTCAGTTTCTTGATTATTCAATCTATTTATTTCAAACCAGTCATCCTTATCTGTACCAGTAACAACAGCATACCTATTAATGATATTGAAATAAGTATTTGCAGTTTCATGTATATTAGCCAATCTAGCAATTAAAATTCTCTTTATTTCATCAACGGATTCATCTTGAACTTCTTTAGGAAAAGCTTTTAACGCTTCATCAATGACCTCTGCAGACAAATTGTTCTGCAAATATTCCGCTTGACTTCTCCATTGTTCCTTAGTGGTTTCACCTAATAAAGACAAATCCAATACATAGGTTTTAGGAGAGGAATTAAAACCTCTAACATTTCTAATTTCTTCATTAAAACCTTCCATTAATTGCAAACTTGGTATAATACGTGTCGAAATATTCATCAACAAACCATCTCCCATATTTGAAAAAACTTGGTCACGATCCCTTGGCACAGGTCTATAAATAATTTTACCATTTTTTTCAAATTCTGCCCATCGCCATTGATCTACGTGCCTATCCCAATCCCCTATTACCATGTCGAAAAGCCTTGCTTTTAGATACAATTCTGTATCAACTTCATATTTTTCATCGTCACGTAAGTTTTCAAGCATTTTATCGGTACTTATTAACGTATTGGAGTAGCCAAAGCTTGAAAGATTTCCATGTCCATCACCTGCATGTTCTTCTATCATATACAATTCATCCCCAAAGGATACATTGTAATTTTCCAATGCTGGTTGCTTAGGAACATAGTACAATAACGGATTCGTATGATATAAACCTACGGCATCTGACATAACCGCTGTAGTAAATGGAGCAAAAGGATGAGCGCCGGTATAAAAGTCCTGCAATAGTTCTTGAGTATAGGTATCTTCTAAATCATCCATGATAAACTGATCTTTAAAAGCCATAGATTGCAAATAAAGTTCAGGGCTTTTTTTAAGGGAACGCATAACATATTCCCTACCGTCATTAGCGCTAAGTCTTAAAGATTTTGATTGATGTCCTCCTCCTTCTTTCACAGGAACCAAACCACCAAATAAGGTATCTAAACTAACAGTTTTAGCTAAAATTTTTGTTCCATAATATTTCCGATACCGGTCTCCCCATATCGCCTTAAAAAAACCACTTTTTTTAACTTCTTCCTTTGAATAAACCGATGCTTTTACTTCTGACGGAAAGTTTGTGTCGTATTTTCCTGTATAAACCTCAGTTGTAGGAAGAAGAACATTATCCGTAAATAAAAACTCTTCCTCTCCATTTAATCCCACACCATAAAATCTAATACGTGATGATCCATCTTTGTATACTTCTAGGGTAGCATACCCCATGGCACCGGTTGTAAATTTTGCGCCATTCAATAATTTAGTTGCTCCTTGCTTTGCTCCAGAACCACTAACAATTTGTGGTGTATTATTTTCAACTATATACTGTAATGTATGTTCGTGACCCGATACAAAAACAACCCTATTTGAAAATTGTGACAAGGTGGTAATACTTCTTCGAAGTTCTGTATAACGTTTATTGTTCAGATCCTCGATTGAAGCTCCGGCAGTAGTTCGTAGCACATTTACGAAAGTCCCTAAAAATGGTAATGGCCCTGCTTTTGCTTTTGGATAAAATTGTTTTTCTAAGGAATAATATCCTCCATGTTCCCCATAACTTGTCATAGGATGATGCATGGCTATTATGGTAGTACGCTGACGATTTTCCTTAATAAGATCTTCTAACTCTAATAAAAACTTTTCCCTGCTTTTAATTTCACATTTATCATTGATATCTGGCCGTTTGTCCCAATTAGTTAAATACCATTCTGTATCAATAGTAATGATTACAACATCTTCACTTACATTAACTTGATCTATAGGACATCCATTTTTTGGTAAAAATGAATCCTTATCGTCTAGAGCTTTTTTAATATAATCTTCTTCTCTGGCCAATCCGATAAGGCCTTCAGTATACCAATCATGATTGCCTGGAATAAAAAGTGATTTCCCTTTAAAATTAGATACGGTTTTGAGTTGAGCGTCCAAATCATTCCTTGCAGCTAAATATGCTACTGTTGAATCTTTTGGATCAGGTAACCCTGCAGGATAAATATTGTCTCCAAGAAAAATAGCAGTGCTATTTTTATCTGCCTTATCCAATCTATCTTTAAAAATTTTCAGAGCAGGATTCATTCCTCCCATCGGTGATAAACCTGCATCCCCTATTAAATAAAAGGTATGGGAAATCTCTTTTGTCTCAGTCACGTCAACAGCTAAATTTTCGTCAACATATTTCGAACTATACGTAGCACAACCAGTAATAAATAATAAAATTAACAGATAGACATAATATTTTTTCATAGCAATGTAACCCTATTTATATTTTCGTAATTTGTGTAATTCTAACCAACAGTTTCTATGTCGAACATTTTAGAGAAGACACAACAGTTTGTAGTTGAGCTACTTACCAATAAATTGGATAAGAATTTTCTTTACCACAACCTTAGACATACACAAAGAGTCGTTAAAAGTACTAAAGAATTACTCGAGGCATGTTCTCTATCCGATCAAGAAAGAGAGCTATTACAATTGGTTGCATGGTTTCATGACACTGGTTATACCAGAGGGACTGTAGAACACGAAGAAAGTAGTTGTAAAATAGCAGAAGCCTTTTTATCGAAAGAAGGTTATAATAAAGAAAGAATAGAGAAAATTAAAGCATGTATTAGGGCCACAAAATGGAATGCCAAACCCTCAAATCTGATGGATGAAATCATTCGAGATGCAGACTCTTCTCATTTTGCCCAAAGTAGCTACTTAGAAACTTCAGAATTACTTCGTGAAGAATTGAAGCTTTTAGGCATTAAAGATTATAGCTTAAAAGAGTGGTTAGACGAAAATATTCAAGTTTTCAGAACTCACCATCAGTACTATACAGATTATGCTAAAGAGCACTGGCTAGAAAAAAAAGATAAAAACCTTAGAAAATTAATTAAGGATAAAAAATCTGAAAAGAAATTAGCCAAGAAAGAAAGACTAAAAGTTAAGTTCAAAAGCGAGAGTCCGGATCGAGGCATACAAACCTTATATCGTGTTACTTTAAAAAACCATATTGCCCTTAGTGATATTGCAGATACAAAAGCAAATATTCTATTATCTGTTAATGCTATTATAATCTCGTTAGCACTTTCTAACCTTATCCCAAAATTAGACAACCCATCAAATGACTATCTAATTTACCCAACTATTATTTTCGTTTTATTTGCGATTGTTTCAATGATATTAGCAGTTCTAGCAACTAGGCCTAATGTTACCAGTGGTGAATTTACCAAAGAAGACGTTGACAATAAGAATGTCAACTTATTGTTCTTCGGCAACTTTCATAAAATGAATTTGGCAGAGTATGAGTGGGCAATACAAGAAATGCTAAAAGATAAAGACTACATCTATACCTCATTGACCAAAGATTTATACTTTCTTGGCATTGTATTACAAAGAAAATACAACCTTTTACGTTGGACGTATACTATCTTCATGATTGGTATGATACTATCAGTTATCGCATTTGCAATATCTTTTAAATTCTTTGGTCCAGATCGTAAATTAGAGTTATTAAGTCAAGTATTATTCTTTTAAGGCTTCCATCAAATCCTCATAAGTGTAGGTTTTTTCAGGTTCTTGATCTCTTTTATATAGAATTTCGGCACGTATAGCTTTCAAACCTGAAACGCCTTGTAATCCTTCTAATTCTACAATTTCAATCTTATCAGTGAAATATCCTTTTGATCTTAAGAATTTGATATATCTTAAATATTCTAACTCATCTTTTTTCTGAGAATACACTATTGAAAGCAATCCTTTTTGGGTTAGACGTTGATTCGTCCCTTTTATATATGACTTATCAATTCGCTTTTTAATAACCTCGTAACGGGCATTATACGTGCCATCAACATCAAATTGTTTTTCATCCATTCTAAAACGGATAGATAATGAGGTATTATACACCAAAATCAAAGATGTGGCGTCTAGAGGTACAGGTAATTTTGGCTTTAATGCATAATGAACATTCTCCATTTCACACATGACCTGCAATTGCCACAACCTAAGATTATTAAGATATAAATTATTGTATCCTGTACTTTCTGATATCGAAGCACCTATATACATATTATGCTCAACACCATCAGTTTTGTAACGCTCATAATAATGAGGAAACATTGCTTGGGCACTTTCCTGTCTTTTATCAATTACCGAAGACAGTTTTTTATTAATTAAGGTAACACTTTCGTCATAATTCTTTCTATGATCGTAATAGGAATCTGTACCCATATCAATTTTAGCCTCATATGTCAAAATATGTTTTTCTAAAACTACATCTGACTTTTTAAGATGCTCAAAAACTGGAGAAATTTCATCTTTAACAAAGTCGAAAATAGATTGTTCACTATTTGTGTTGAGCATTTCCTTAATACTTTCAAGATGATTGTTTACTCTAAATATTAATTCTTCGTAGATAGGTAAATTCCATTTTTTAAATCCAATTACCAATATGTCATTAATTTCAGAAAGTTGAATCATCAAATCTCTTTGAATAGCCAAATTTCTAGCCTTAGAGGAATCTTTAATATCAATTTGACCAAATAATGGGTATACATCCTTAAAAACAATTTCCCTAAAAGTAGGTGATTTACCTTCTAGCTGATCGTTCATAAATCGCTTGGCTTCCTCTTGAAATTTCCAATAAACCGATGAGTGTACAGAAGTACATTCATTTTGAATTATAGCGTCTATTCTATTATTCTCCTCATTACTATTTCGTACTAACGCTGAAACAATATATGGCAAAACATCATCAAGCTTTTGAGCATTTACACCGTTAAGAACCCCTTTTTTCTCAGAAACTATTTCCAAAATACCTAAGAGTTTATTATCATAAGCAATAGGCGCGAAAATTGCACTTTGTACTCCTTGCCTTTTCAACCCTTCATAGGGTTCCATACCACCTGCTAAATCGGCCATCCGATTGACATCGGTTATCGCAAAATATGAATTTTCCTTAATCAATTTTCTATAAGACTCTTCACAAAGCGCGCTCTTACAACCTACTATTACTTCTCCGTTTAAAAGGTAACTTTCAAACCCCATGCCTGCAACTGCCTCGAACTGATCTTTTCTCGAGTTGAACGATGCAAACCCGACTCTAATATTTGGTAACTTAAAAAACGACTTGAAGGTCTCTTGAAGTTCTTTCGTGAAATTATCTGGAGCTAAATGGTCTTTAGAAATCAATTTTGATTTTATATCAGAAATTGCCTGTTCCATTGTAACATCAAACAAATTGGCAATTACAAATCCTTTTGATATAAAACTTTCTGGTGGAATTTTTTCCATCCAAAGTTTAACATCATTTGGTCTTGCAAGTAATTCATCAACATCTTCCTGTGTTATCTTTTTAGATTTTTCTGTAGGAATTATGTCTATAAAATCTGCATTATATAAAACGCGATAGTGACGCATTACTCCATTGGCATCTGGTATATCATAAAAGTATGGACGACTAAAGTCTAAGTGAAATCCATAATAGAAATTTAATATGACCACACAGCTCATAATATAATCCATATCATCGCCAAGGCTTCGCAATTCTGGTTCATACTCCTTACCAGCTTCACTAATAATTTTCTGAAAGCGTTTCGAAGATTTTATGATAGTATCTTGATAAGGTAACGTAGCCACCTTTATTTCATTAGTACTTAACGCTTCGGTAAATGTATCTTGTAAAATACGGTCAATTACATCTTTATACTTTTCTAATAATGTAAAATCTGAAAATCCGTCCCGTAATTCTGGATAATTGCTTTGAGCATTTAATATTCTTTCGGCCGTAGCAGCTAAAAATGAATCATCACCTTCTAAATGTTCATCGTACTTCTTTAGAAGTTCTTCAAAACTAATGAGGTGCTTTACAGGCATTATCTTTCTCTCGTGCTGATCCATGAATTATTTAGTCTATTAACTCTTTATAAAGTTACAAAACAATACAGGTTTTTTTAGGGGACTCACCCACTATGGTTAAATGGATTTTCGGATATTTAACAAAAATTAGCCCATGTCATCGGATAACAGACTAAATAGAGCTTATAAAAATGCCAAAATCATTCCGTTTGACAACAATTCTAAATTCATACTATTTAGCGATTGTCATAGGGGTGATAACAGTTTTGCCGATGAATTCGCCAATAATAGAAACATCTACTTTCACGCGCTAAAATTTTACTTCTCAGAAGGATTTCAATACTGTGAGCTTGGAGATGGTGATGAACTTTGGGAGAATATTCATTTCGCATCCTTATTTGAAGCCCATAAAAATATTTATAAACTTTTAAGGCAATTTCATTTAGAACATAGACTGCATATGATTTGGGGAAACCATGATATGGTCTATAAAGATGAAGACTACGTAAAGAAACACTTGTCAAGTTATTTTGAACCCATAGAAGACAAAGACAAATCACTTTTTGTAGGTATAAAATACCATGAAGCCATAATTTTAAAACATACAGAAACTCAGCAAGAAATTTTTCTAACTCACGGCCATCAGGCAGATTGGTGGAATTATACTTTTTGGCGTTGGGGTAGATTTTTAGTGAGGGTACTCTGGAAGCCATTACAAGTTTGGGGTATTGCAGACCCAACATCCCCAGCAAAAAATTATACTGAACTCATAAAAGTTGAACGTCGTATAAAAAAATGGATTCTTAAGAATAGCTTAAAAATTACGGTTGTTGGCCATACCCATAGGCCCCGTTTTCCTGAACCAGGCGATATCCCACTTTTCAACGATGGTAGTTGTGTACACCCAAGAAGTATTACAGGTATCGAAATAGAAAAAGGCAACATCTCCTTAATAAAATGGCAGATAAATACTACCGACGATGGTACACTTCGTGTTGTTCGTATTCTTTTAGAAGGGCCACAAAAATTAGAAGAATACATAGAAAAGAAATAGGTGCTAAACGTACATATTTTCACAGTTTAGATCTAAAAATAAGTATTCTATTGTTTTTGATTTTATTATCGACGAATATCAAAAAATAGTAATATTCAAACAATAAATTCGTAATAAATTAATAAAATATATATTTTTTTAAATATTATTTAAAATATTTGTGACTTTACTGGTTATTCCGTTTCTAAATAAGTATAGACAGAATAATCTTTAAAAAATGAAAAAATTAATAGCAGAATTTATTGGCACCCTTTGGCTGGTGCTAGGTGGTTG
>TARA_R110002074_G_scaffold189543_2_pt1 | contig 28463 bp, 45 predicted proteins | sample TARA_R110002074 | Tara Oceans TARA_R110002074 (sample SAMEA4397215) | marine metagenome | biome: Polar Biome; feature: [MIX] marine epipelagic wind mixed layer (ENVO:01000061); material: water (ENVO:00002006), including particulate matter (ENVO:01000060) such as... | depth 10-100 m | reverse complement strand
TTTTTTCATTTCTCATTACTATGTAATATAAGGTACTTTACCTATATCAACCAAGCTTTTTTTAAAATAAAATGTAACAGTTTGTAACAACTAATCCCAATTAATATCTTCAAAAGATGTTTGATTTAACTTAGATTCAATCTTAGCCAACTCATCATCAGTTGGCTCTTGAATCATCTCCCCTTCAGTTGGTTCTAAACCTAACTCTTGCATCTCTCTATGAAATTCTCCAACTTTACTCATTTACATCATCTCCATTTTTGTGAAATCTGTTTCTTCAAAACTTTGATAATAACCATCATCACCATTATCAAAAATCTGTGAATGATCACTTTTATCTTTAATATCTATACATAAATCTTCTAAAGCTTCTGACATATCATCAGCATTTACATTACCATTTTCATATTCAGACCGAATGTGTTTTATTTGTTGTATTATTTCTATAATTGACATAATATTCCTTTATTTGTTATTGTTGTTTAATTCTATTGATATAACCAGCCACCATAAGGACCAGCTTTACCTTCGTAAGTTGATGTTTCAAAAATTGAACCTCTTACAGGATTCTTTGTCTTTAATTGAGGAGCTCTCCAAGTAGCTGCTTTAAAGATGAAACCTGTTTCCTTTTCAACAAAACAATAAACTGATGTTCCTGTAACTACCTTATCAAACCTACGACCTTTATTAACTTTGATGATTTCAGGATTCTCTACTAAGTGAGTTAATCCTACCTCTTTATAGTGTTTGAGTGAATTTACTCTTATTGTTTCAATAAATTTATTTAATGCTTCTGTGTAATTAGTCAATTATATTCTCCTTTATTGAAAAGTTATTTAAACCATCCTTTAATTCTATCTCTGTAAATTTCTCGGATTCAGGATGCATCCACAAATCATAATCAACAAAATTCCAATTAATAGAACCATCTTCATTGATGTTCTCTGAATTTTGTGTAGCTTCGTTAATAATTCCGTTAATAGTCATTTGTTTTCCTTTTCTTTTGTCGTTTTTTTCATTTCTCATTACATAGTAATATAACAGGTTTTGGGCATACGAACCAAGTAAAATCGTGAATTAAAATGTAACAGTTTGTAACAAAATTTCTAAACCTTTTATTTTCTTTAATTCTTCTAAACTTTCCCAATCTATCTCTTTCGGGTTATAATCGTCATCTTCTACATATAAATTCCAATAACCATCTATAATAACACTTTCATCACCTTGAAAAGCATTCTCATACCATCCATTGTTTAATATTTTAAAAACTCTTTTATAAATACCTTTATACTTATCAGTTTTATTGGCTTTGAATTTTAGTAATGTATTTGTTTTCATTTCTTTAATTAAGACAAAAACCCATAAACAGGATTTTCAAAACCATCTATTGAGTACATCTCATCAAAACCATTTAGAACCATAGCCGAATCAAATGTTCCAGTAAGAACATCTTCCATTTCAACAACAATTAAATCTTTACCTGATTCAATTGTTCCTTCAAAATTGTTATCTATTTCTGTAAATACATTAGTCATTTGTTTTCCTTTTGTTTTGTTGTTTTTTTCATTTCTCATTACTATGTAATATAAGGTACTTTGCCTATATGAACCAAGTAAAATCGAAAAAAAGATGTAACAGTTTGTAACAACTATAATTTACCTAGCTCTTCATTCATAAAAGTCCAAGTATCTTCTGTATCCATATTTTTCATTCGTTGTCTTGTTTGTTGGTAATAAACGAAACCTACTTGAATAGTACCAGCCATACTGATTAATTGTGCTTTCCAAGCTTCAACTAATTCTATAAATCTTTCGTATGGTATTTCTATTCCAAATGTTGTTTCTATTAAGTTTATTAATTCGAGGGTATTGGGGTCCATTATAACATTATGTACACCAAATAACATAACACCTATTGATGCACCATTAACAGCAAACCCACTATAATTAACTTTTTTTGCTGTTTTGAGTTTTGCTTCTAATCTAGCTTGACGAGCTAATTGTTCTTCATCTATTTCGGGTTCTTCAATCGTAGGTTCTTCAACTTCGGGTTCAGGCTCTTTTTCCTCAAAGTTTCTTTTTCTTGTAAAGTTTATGCCTTCTTCCATAACATTATCTATTTTGTTTGCCACGATAAATCTCCATAATGCTGGTTTAAAAAACCATAACCATTATGAAACCTTTACATTATATAAATATCAAAATAAATCCTGCTTCTTGAATATTTCGTACCATTTTTTCCAATTATTTTTACCAAATTGTTCTGCATCAACTTCGTATTTGTTATCTTTATATGGATCGTCTTTATCTGAATAATGTCCTTGCGAAATCATATTCATTTCTATCTCATACATTTCTTTAAACTTACGCCAACCATATTTCTTAGCATCCATAGAATGTCTGATTTCGTGGATTATTGTGATTAAAAAGTCTTTTATTTGACTTTTTTTAATTGTTTTGTATTTTGTAGATAATTGTAATGTACCTCTATCTACATCGTAGTGGGCGTGATCTTTCATTGATTTCATTTTTACTTTCACACTACCAACTTTGTAATGTTTCAATAAATCTGAAATCATTTTCATTTTATTTGTTTCTGATATAAATTCTTTAATTAACATCAAAAACTTTTTATAACTTTTGACCAACGACTACCACTATATGTTGGTTCTACATCATCAATGGAATCTAAAAATGGACTATTTTCATGAACACTAACTAAACTACCTGAAATATCAGATGGATTATTATCATAATCATCTACAACCAATTTAGCTTCATTTAAAACTTCGTTAGCTAACTTTTGTAATTCTTCTTTTTGTTCGTCTGTTAGTAAAATCATTCCACCGTCCTTATATCTGATAAATTAATATACCATATTTTCCCCATATCATCTTTAACTCTGATGTCTTTATCAGGGAAACCTATTTCATCAATAGTAACCTTTGTATCTTTGTATAACATACCATCAACAGAGGGAATGTTTCTACTAATTATAGCCTTTTGTCCTATTTTCAACACTTTTATCATTTACCTTGCCCACGATATTTCTTTTTGTAGTATTTACCTTGTGTTGAACCTTCAGGTCCTCCACCCTTATGACTTGTTTTGGTATTTCTACCATTACCTTGTTTGGATTTTTTAACTCTTCTACCATCATTTGATTGTGCCATTTTGACTCCTATTTACAAAATCTTTTTGAACTATAAAACCACCCATTAAATGATAAATAACAATTAGCGCAAAGTAATCTGATATTTTCCAATAACCAATTGTCAGTATTACCGTCAGTAAAATCGACAGCTAAACAACAAGTGTTTGTAACCATATTAACTTCATTATAACCACAAACACTACAATCATCTGTCCAATAACCTTTTTCAATTAATTGTTTCTTTACCACTCTATGAGACCACCTCTTTGGTGGCTTTCTTTTACCTAATACAATATCTTCAACATTAACTCTGTACTTACCAAACCCTTTTTTGATACCAACACCAATTTGATTTAAGTGTTGATCAAATACACCATAATACTTAGCCCACTTTCGGTAAGTGTTGTAACTAACACTTAACCATCTAGCTGCTTCCATATTTGATTTAGTATGTTTATGAGATTCAAGTATTCTGTTTTTAGTTAATACTTTTCTTCTACCAGGAATGTTGATTGGTTTTTGTATTGGTTCACCCATAATTATATTTTTTGGTAAGCTTGGGTTTTATAATTAACATTAACTATTTCCCTTGTTTTGGTGTTTTGAGCTTGATTCTCATTTATCTTTCTAAAAGCGTTGTTGTTATTTGGATTAACATCATCACTAAACCAAACCAACTCATCGACATTTATATCAGCAAACTTGAATTTCTCAAATTCAACACTTAAACCTGGTGGGTTATACCTATCTTCTATTGGGTTGTTAGCCATTTATACTTTCTCCCGAAAAACTTTACCATCAACTGTAACTGATGGTGCTTTTGGATTACCAGGTGTTGCCCAACCATCCATCTCTTCAAAAAATTCATAAATTGAACCAAATACATCACCACCATCGGACATAGAAAAAGCATCAACTGTTATTGTTGAACCCTTTTTATAATCTTTATCTAATTTGATTTGTAATTTTGATAATTTATCGTATAAATGTTCTAATGGATTTTTGATTCTACTTTGTAGTTCATCTCTACCATCTTTGTCTATTGCTGCCATGTTATTTATCCTCCTGTAACAATTGTTTTTCTGTTTTTTCTTCATCAGATGATATTGAATTTTTTAAAATAAATTCCTCTATATCTTTCTTTAACCTTTGTAATTCATTTATGGCTAAATTTCTGACAAATTCTTCTTTGTCGTTGTCGAGTATGGTCGTCATTAATTTGGTTATGTATGAACCAAATTTATCTTTAACTTTCATAACTATTCCCTATTTTATATATATATAAATATATATTACTTTTCTGAAACATCTAATTTATTTTGATTTGATTTAGGTTTTTCATCAGCTTTAATCTCCTTTTTGGGAGTTTTTCTGATTTTCTCATAACCTACATAATCATCATCAATAAAATCTAAATCTCTTGTATCTACTTTTGGCATTTATTTATTCCTCTGTTACTGCTCTACCTTTAAGTTCTTTCCAATCCTGTTCTGGTCTTACCTCTAGATTAGTTTCCCAAGCACCAAACAATGTGTTTGCTTTTATTGACTTTTCATAACATAAATCAATTAATGCGTTTAAATCTTTTGGAAAACAACTACCACCAAATCCTAATTTACCATCAGGTCCTGGAACACTCCAATGTGATTTTCCTAATCTATCATCATATGTTGCATATTCTACAACCTTATCATAATCGATATCAATCTTATCACATATCATTTTCATTTCATTAGCAAATGAAACTTTAGTAGCTAAAAATGTATTAGTCATATACTTAACCATTTCAGCATGAGTAGAACCTGTCTTAATCACTTTAGTTTTTGGTAACACTTTAGCGTAAATTTGTTTAACTTTTGTAGTGGCTGGTCTTTGTCCACCAATTATAATTCTATTCTGATTTTTAAAATCATCTATAAAATTAGCTTCTGTTAGAAATTCTGGATTAAACACACTCGAAACATTATTATATTTTGTATTCAATCCATCCGTAGTCCCCGGTGATATCGTTGATTTAATCACCACAGTTATATCCTTACCTACAAAGTTTATCTTTTCAATTACATCTTCTACTATATTTGTATTACAACTACCGTCTTTATTCATTGGAGTCGGCACACATATAAATATAACATCTGTATCACTAACTAGTTCTGATATTGAACCACAACTACTTTTATTTTTATCTAAGTCGTATGTATGGATTTCATAATATTTTTCAAATATTGTTTTGACTGCAGTTCCCACATATCCCTGCCCAACTATTCCTATCTTTTGCATACAACCAACTCTCCCTCATAAGTTTTAGTATCAATTACTGTTATTTTAAATATATCTAATTCAAATTCTCCGACTTCAAGTTCTTCATCGTCCGCTAATATTTCAGATAATCGTGATATGATATTCATATGCTGTTGTGTAAATCTGTCTGCATCAAACTCAATTAAGATATTATTATTCTTTTCATTATTGTATAGTTTAACTCTATCTTCCATATCAAATAAAGTATTTGGTTGTTCATCGTGGATATAATCTTCTCTCATATACTGTGGAAATTTCCCATAAAAAGTTGAACACCAGGGTTCCAATTCATATAGTAATTCATAAGTACAATTTTTAACTATAAATCCAATATTGTATTTTGGAGCTATAATCGGTTTCAGTAAAGAATCGTGTTTAACAAAATGCCCCCATTTACGAATAAAATTTCTTGTACTTCTATGATTTTGTTTTAACCATTCATTAGTTTCTCTGTTTTTCATAAACACTTCACCATCTGGATTTCTTTTAGCTCCATCAGCAAACCTTGAACCTCTACAAGTCATGTGATAAACAAAACCATCCCAAGTTTGTATGAATTTATATCCAGCTAATTGAAATCTATTGAATATATCTGAATCCTCTTTCGATTGAGGAGCATACAATGGATCATGACCACCAATCTTTTGGAAATCTGATTTCATTATAGCCCACGGCGCGAATATACCTTCTGTAGTTTTACCTTTATCCTTGAACTTATCCAAATCACCCAATAACTTTTCTTCCTCGAACTCTTCAGGTTCAATACCATAATCAGCTAATATCTTTTCAGGACCATTTGGATGTAAAGGTGGTTCTATTCTTGTAGCGCTAACTACAACACCTGGTTTAATATGTTTAGTAATCTCCTCATCAAGTCCTGGTAAAGCATACATGTCGGCATGATATATCATAACAATATCATTTGTGGCATAATCATTAATTAATGTATCATATAGAATTGTATGCCCCAATCTTGTTGGACCTTCGTTCCTATGAATCTTAACATTTGGGTCTGATTTGGTTATTTTTTGTAACCATTCCCATGTACCGTCATTTGAAAAATCATCAGCCATACATATTTCATGTATTGGATCAAGATTCTTCCTGATAGAATTGTAAGACCATTGTAAGTATTTTAGATTGTTTCTACTTGGTTGTATAAAACTAATTGGTTTCAACATTTTCTCCTAAATTTGCTTTTGTTATAAACAATTTTTCTCCATTTTTACATTTTATATAAGCGTTTGGATATGGATATTGTAATGATCTAACCTTATCATATAATTCTTCAGCTGTATAATTTTCTATATCATCTATTTTTATTTCACTCATATCTTTTGTTCTTCTTTTATAAGTTGTAGCTTCTTCTTCGTTTTGTTTAACAGTTTTAATATTACCCTCAAGTATACTACATATACCATTTACTCCAACATCTTTTATTCTTTTAAAAATATCTTTTAAATCACCATCTAATGAAAATGATTCTTGATATAATATATCACCTGTATCAAGACCTTCATCCATTTCAAATAAAGTTACTGCGCTTTCTTTCTCTCCATTCATTATTTGATTTTGAATTGGTGAACCACCCCTATATTTTGGTAGTGGTGATGGATGTAAACATATACATGGATAGTTATCTATTATATCTTGTTCAACAATCCAACTCCAACCAATAAAAAATATAATTTTTGGTTGCACCTCTTTGATAACAATTTCTAAAAAATCTTTATCATCAACATAAGTTACATTATAATCATATGCTTTCAATAATTTGTAAATATCATAAGACCAATCTCTGTAACCACATATTAATATATTTCTCATTTAACCCACCTCAGTATTTTAAATGCCTCAGCATATTCACAATTACTTTGCCCACCTCTAAGCTTACCTATCGCTTTCAAATGTTCAGGACTTCTAAAACTTCTTACTTGTGATTTCATACATCCATATACTTTTATTTTTTTTTCCATATCAATGGGTACAAAATAATTAGGTTTAAAATTAACTCCACCATTATCCCAAAATAACATATGTGGTTGTTCATATATAAAAATTCTTTTAACGAAATGATTATTATCATGTGGTCTTAAAGCCACCATAGTAGCATCATAAACAGTTTTATGGTCTTGATTATATGATGGATAACACACATAAACTTCATCTGGTTTATAATCATTTATTATTTCTTCAATTTTTCCAATTAATTTATATTCATCGTATCTATTAACTAAATTATCTAAAACTTCGTGAGTGTGATTTGTTGTCTTTTTAACTTCAAATATTTCATCTAATCTTTCATCCATAGATGGTCTATCTTCAATACCAGTTTCATCTAAACCACAATAAATTACATGACAAGTTTCATCTAATATTCCACCACAACCTAAAACATCATCATCAACATGAGGTGCTATAATTAATTTTTTAATCATTAAAAACACCTTTACTTTTTAAAAAAGGTTTTACCTCAACTGATGGTAAAACATCCATATCAGATGTAAAAGACCAAGTTTCTTTATTTATGATATTATCACTTATCATAAAATATTTTCCATAATCTATTGTTCTTAAAGATTCTTCCAAACTAATCATCTCTTCATGTAACTTTTCTCCAGGTCTTATACCTACATAATTAAGATTTATATCAGTATAACCATACAACTTACCCAACTCTTTAGCTAAATCTGTTACCATTAATGATTTCAATTTAGGTACTACAATATTCCCATGCGATTCTTTATGATTATATGCCCATTCTATTAAATCAACAGATTCACTTAAAGTTATAGAAAATCGTGTCATCCTTTCATCTGTTATGGGTAAACTATTAGCACCTTTATGTAATAATGTTTTAAAGAATGGTATGACTGAACCTGTTGATTCTAATACATTACCATACCTACACAAAACTACCTTTATATTCTTTTGTTTATTAGCAAAATCAATATATAATCTTTCAGAAATAGCTTTACACATACCATATACATTTATAGGTTTACAAGCTTTATCAGTAGAAATAAACATTAAAGTTTCTATTTGATGTTTACTTAAATAAACACAATCTATCAAATTTTTATGTCCTATTATATTGGTCTTTACACTTTCATACGGATTATCTTCACAAATAGGTACATGTTTTAATGCTGCTGTATTAATTACTAAATCAGGTTTATATTCGTTCAAAGCTTGTAAAACACTTTCCTTATCTTTAACATCTCCTATTTGATAAGAAACTTTAGGAAATTTATGTTTAAGTTTTACATGCTTATGTTCATCTCTAGAAAATACTAATATATCATTTTCTTTATGGTATCTTTTTATAAGAGTTCTACCCAAAGCACCAGTACCACCTATTATCATTATTTTTTTATTATCCATTAAAAACTTCCTTTACTTTATTTATCAGTTTTTGATAATCATTATAACCTCTTTTAACTATTTCACCTTCAGGATCAACCACCGGAATCACATTACAATCCGATAATTTTTGTATATAACTTTCATCGTTGTAATATCCATCTCTTTGTTCTCCGCTAGTTGTCACATATGTTATATTTGTTTTACCAAAAAAACTACAAAATATACTATTTCCACCCGCTATTGAAATAAAACCATCAGCATTTGCAAATAATCTTAACTGAACTTCATTAAAGCTATAATTTTTAGATTCTCCAACAATATTATCTATCAAATGGACATCATCATAATAATTTGTTAGTTCATGGTCATCTATAGTTTTACCAATATTTTCATCATAAGCTTCAATAGTATAACCATTTCGCAAAGTAACTATTTCATTTTGATCTATTGTAAATTCAGGTTCAGTCATTTTTGATCTTTTATATAAAACAGAATAACCTTTAGATGTTAAATAATTAAATAATTCAAACAATGTAAATAAGTCAAAATAGGCATGTGGTTCTTGTTGATGATCCATAACTATTTTATTAGAAATAACAATCATAGGTTTATCGAATTTAAATTCATCATTTTTATAATATTCTCTGTATGGTGGTGCTATCCATTGAGAGTAATCCAAAACGCCCGGTTTAGTATGGGTAGTTCCCATTCTTGAATTTCCATGAATCCAGGGATTTGGTAAGCCCATCACACCAGATTGTGAAGTATCCACACTTCTATTATCATGTCTCTCTTCAACATTATCTGTAAAATAATAAAATGGTTTCATACCTTTACAGGTTATTACTTTTCCAAGTTTACTTTGTTTATGTAACCAATAAGCGTAGGGTATCCCCATTACCAATTCACAACCAAATTCTGTTTTTAAATCAATAGTTTTTGGAAAATTATTAATTTCTTTTTCAAAAGTATATAACTCTTTAACTTGTTCTTCTATAGTTTTTATCTCATATTTTTTCAAATCATATAAGCTACTCAAAGATCTGTAACAATCTTTTTCTGTTTTTTTATCAACTATATTTATATTTAAATCATAAACTGAATTAACTATTGAAAGTAATTCTCGTTTTGTGACAATATCAGGGGAATGTATATGTCTAACCCCACTCCAATATAAATCATTTAATATAATTTTCTCAATTACTTTAGTTAATTCCAAACAAGTTAAACCATTCCAAGTATGATTTGTAAAACCATTGGTATCTTTACCTTCCATCGATTTTATCCATTCAATCAAAGACCTTTTATGATTTACCTCTTCACCAATAATAGAAGTTCTGATAACACAGCAGTTTTTTGGTTCACCATTTGATTTAGTTTTACCATAAACATCATAACAATCGTGTTTATCATTTTCATCATAATTCCCCACTTCACCTGAAAATACACAATCAGTAGTTATATGAATCATTTTTACATTTAATTCTTCACACACATCAGCCAACATATTAGGAAATTTAGAATTTATATACTTAGTTACTTTTTCACCAACAGCATCAACCAATACATTTATAATCCCAGCAGCATTTATAACAACATCATTGTGTGATATATTATATTTTAATAATATATTTTTTATATCTTTTTCCGAAACATTTGATAAATCTAATTCATCTCTAGATAAAGCCACAACCGACAAATTATGAAAATTATTATCTTTTAAATAACTACATAAATATCTACCCAACATTCCAGTAGAACCAAATACAAAAACCTTCATTAATTATCCCCCATAACCTTTTTTAAAATATCCTTTATTATATATATATATTTATTCTCTGTAAAATGGCTTTTTTTGTAAATAGTTTTACACTCACCACTACATTTTTTATAAAATTCGTTATCATCTCGCAGCTTTTTAGCTAATATTTTAGCTTCATTCAAATCACCATAATCCACACTCAAAGATGGATGTAACTGTTCTTGTGTATCTAAACCTTTATAACCGATACATGGTATTCCATGATATGCACAATTTAAAGTAAATGTTCCGGCAGCCCAAGTCGGCATAAGATGTACACCATATTTATATTTTGATAAATTATTAATCCAATCAACCCAAGTCATGTAAGGTAAATGATTTATATCCATCTCATCTTCTCTTTCTATTTTTCTACCCATCGATGGAGCATATATTTTCTCATCAAATTCTTGAGCTACAATATAAGAATCAAATCCACCATACCACCTACACATATTTCCACCAATCATCACACCACTACGATTATCAATGTCAAAAGTATGTGGTTTTATTTCATCTTCTAACATAAGAGTAGGGTTCACATAACATTTTTTATCAGTTAAACCTTTATAATATTTTTTATCTATTTCATTATGACACCATATAAAATCAAGTTCTGTTAATGTATTATAAAACCATATCTGTTGTTCCATTGTGTAATCTTGGAAATACCAATGTGGACCTTCCTGCATTGTTCCCACTTTTTTACAAACTCTTTTTATCTCCCCCATTATATCAAATTGCATTAATTTATCAATATTAGTTTTAGGGATTGTTATTATACCAATATCATATTCACCATCTTTTATACTTGGTAAATGAACAATTGGATGGTGAACCACATCTAAAGCATTCATCCAAGCCATATCATTTCTCATGTTGGGGTGATTTCTTGGAACTTTGCCTTCCCAACCACCTTCTGTAAACCAAGCTATTTTGTATTCCACACCAACTCCTTCATTTCTTCTTTTGTCATTTTTTCTGAAAATTCTGATGAGTAACCCGCCCTCAACCGATTATCATTTTTATTCTCTTCATTATATATGTAAATCATATCATCTTCAACATAAGTAAATGGAGTTTCTTTTACATTTATCAAATCTTCATTTAGTTTTTCTCCAGGTCTCAACCCAACTATTTCAACATCATCCGAAATAACTTTAGCTAAATCAAACATATTAACCGATTTCATTTTATAAGAACAAACAAAACCGCCACCATCCGATTTACATTTATCGATGGCTTTATTAATAAGTCTAGCTGAATCTGATTTAGAAAACATAAGTCTATTCATCTTATCACTTGTTAACTTTAATGTTTTACCTTCTTCTTTTAACCTCAACCAAAATGGTAATACTGAACCATTACTATGAGCCACATTAGCAAATCGTGTAAGTGCAAATCTGTTTTTATCAGTATTAGCTTCCATAAAACATTTTTCCATTAATGATTTTGTATCACCATAAACACTAGCAGATGAACAAGCCTTATCTGTACTTATTCCTATTGTAATTGGTACATCAACCATAACACTAGCATTGATAACATTTATACTACCAATAACATTCGATTGGCAAGCTTGTATTGGATTTTCCTCTGCTATATTAATATGCTTCATAGCTGCAGCATGAATTACAACATCTGGCTTAACATCTTTGAAAACTCTAAATAAAAACTCCTTATCTTCTATGTTACCAATAAAATTAGTAGCATTAGGATGCTCCCGCATTAAATCTGTCAAAAACTTTTCATTCCTACTAATATTAAAATATTCATGTTTAGGAAACTCTCCTATAAAAGCTTTTCCTATTGTACCTGAACCACCGGTTATTAATATTTTCATTGTAATTTCTCCAAAAATTCATTCATAGCATTAATAGATTTTTCTGAGTATTTCTTCCAAACCTCATCATTTCTGCTAGCATCAGTGTTAGTTCTTTTTAATGGGTGGTAATAGTTATGACCCTTTAACCTATTTTTTACATGATATTGTGGTATCCTATTATGTTGAAAAACAATTGAAGCGCAAGTATCTTCTCTAACAAAATGCATATCATCGGGAATAAATTGTGGTAAATTATTTGATAATACAAATAAAGAACCATCAACTTTGTTATTGTTTAGTAAAATTATATCAACATCACCCTGATCATCATTATACCCATCAATATGATTTTGATTTATATCATGACCTTTTCCTGATATTAAAACATGTGGAGCTGATGGTCTTTTATCATCTCTACTTATTTTTCGTGGGGAATATGGTGAAGAATATTTATCTAAACCTACAAATTCAACCTCAGCCCAAGTATCATCAAACATTTTTCTTGAAGAAAAAGATAGAGTGTGTGGATGATTTATATCTAAATTTTCAAGAATATAAAACATATCATCGGGCATAAGACAATCACTTTCACCCCAAATAGTATAACCATACTCATTATATTGCTCTCTTCTCCAATCACCAATGTTATAAAAATTATCTTTATCTGTTTTATGTATCAAAGTTGTATTTTCTAAAACTGGATGATTTAGGAACTTTTTAAACATATCATCAGCTTTACCTTCAATTGGTTTTTCTAAATATGTTTGACTATTTAAACATAACTTTATATCAACCTTATCTTTAGAATATTTTAAAGCCTGCTCTAAAGAATCTAAGGTTTCATTCATCATTTCTGATTCATACCACATAACATGCATTTGAAATAATATATTTTTCCAATTAGATTTTAATAAAGTTGGATTTGAAAATCCCATATCATTTGATGAATCACCTGTTATAATCATAGATAATGATGGTTTTTCAATCATTTTACCCATACGGAGTGAAGAAACATCTATTATTTTAAATTTAGAATAATCATCATTTACTAAAATATTATTTGGAAATAAATCTGAAAAGTAACAACCAGTATTATTGTTAAATTTATAATATTCATCTAAAACATCTTTATGAAATTTTTCAGCATTACTTCTATCTTTAAAATATTCGGAATGTATACCAGACCTTTTATCAAAAGTGCTTTTATCATAAAAATTTGTAGATGATTTAATAATAAATGGGTAATAATCTTCATTATACTCAGTAACTATATAATCTTCAGTTATGTTATAAATTTTTACTATTTTATTATCATTTCTCTGAGTGTAATCTATTATATTTTTGATAGCTTTTTTATCTTTTAGTATTTTATCATCTATCCACGGCGTATGTTTAGGTATAACAAAAAAATTTAAATCTAATTTTGAATCATACACAATATCATAATTTCTAACAGATGTATCATCCGAATGCGTTGATTTTAAATTATAAATCTTATCAGAAGATAGTAAATGTTCTATCCCATCTACTATTACCGTTTTGTTAACCATCCAACATACCCTTTTCATTCATTTCATTTAAACTGTGTAATGATGTATCACAAGCCTTTGCGAATTTTAAAAAATCTTTAATAGTTAAATCTAATCTAAAATTCTTATAATGGATGTGTATTCCCTCTCCTATATTATCTTCTATATCCAATCTACCATTCATGGTTGTATTTTGAAGAAATGTAGTTGACAAAACTACAACACCCGCGTTTATATTACTTTGATTTTCCATTTTTATCTCCTAATAATCTATGAAAGAAATATAACTATTGTATATTTCAGTTGTTTTATTATTTTTAATATTTTTAAATATAGTACCTGACACTTTGTAGAAAGCCTTATCAAGTAACCATTTTACTTTTTCTTCATCACAATCTTTAAATAAATAATCTATTCTTTTTGCGTAAGATTCTTTAACTAATCTTTTGTCAAATATAGCATGGCAACATAAATGTACTAACTCATCTTCAGCAGATGGTTGATATTTCCAAACACCATCAACTTTTACTTTACTCCCCATCATAGATTCATTCAATTCGATATTTGCTGATACAAATGTATTTAAATCATTAGAACTCCTATAATAAAGACCAGTAACAATGTCAAAGTGTACATCATTGGTCATATAATGGATGTGAGGTTCTGCCCCATACAAATATCTCAAATTATCAATTTGTACCCTATAGTTAACTTTACTTAATTTTTCAGTTAAACTATTTATATATTCCGATGGAACTAAAACATCAATATCATTTTCAATAGAAGATTTTTCAGGAATATGATGAAAGTTTCTGATAGTTACAAAATTATCATTCGTTACTTTTGATATGACATCAAATGTATGATTGATTAATTCTATCTTATTCATTTATTATCTCATCCATATTTATATTTTTAGATTCAATTAACTTATTAGCTCCCATTATAACATGCGATGAAAATTCAACAAATTCAGAAATATTCATTTCTATCCTAAATATATCATTTTGGAAGTGGATTATATTTCCCTGATTCAATTCAATTTCTATAAATTCAGATTTATTTTTGTCAAATTCAGCCGTAGCTAATATTTTCTGTATTACGCCCATTTTATTCTCCTATTTGATATTTAATCATTTCATCTAACATAGTTTCAAAACTATAACTACGTTTCCACCCTAAAACTTTTTTAGCTTTAGAACAATCACCTTTTAATACATCTAATTCTTCTGGTCTATAATATCTATCATCTTGACTAACATACTCTTGCCAATCTAAATCTAACTTATCAAATACATATTTTACCAAATCTTTTACAGTATGTGATATGCCTGTTGAACAAACAAAATCATCAGGTTCATCATGCTGTAATATTAACCACATAGCCTTAACATAATCTTTAGCATGACCCCAATCTCTAGCGGCTTCTAAATTACCTAAAAGGAGTTTATCTGATAAACCTTTTTTTATTTTTACTGCTTCTTTTACTACTTTATTTGTTACAAAGTTAGTTCCTCGTCTTGGCGATTCATGATTGAACAGAATACCATTACTTAAAAATAATTTGTATGAATTTCTATAATTCCTAACCAAGTTATACCCAAATACTTTAGCACAACCATATGGTGATACTGGATTTAATGGTGTTGTTTCCCTCTGAAACCCATCATCATCTATACTATTACCAAACATCTCAGATGATGACGCTTGATACATTCTAGCTTTAGGACAAATTAATCGTATCGACTCTAATAGATTCATAACCCCCACAGCAACAGTTTGAGTAGTGTAAATTGGTTGATCGAATGAAATCCTAACATGTGATTGGGCTGCTAAATTATATATTTCATCTGGTTGAACATCTTGTAATACTTTTATTAATGACGCCATATCCGTCATATCTGCATATTGTAGATGTAACTCTGAAAATATATTATCTAGTCTAGTAGTTTGATTTTCGGCTACTGAATTTCTCTTTAGTGTACCATGAACTTCATATCCCTTTTCTAATAGTAGTTCAGCAAGATAGCTACCATCCTGACCATTTATTCCTGTAATTAAAGCTTTTTTCATTACTCTATACACTCATTAACGATATTAATTATAAGTTGTAATTCAGTTTCAGTTAAGTATGGGTGGTTTGGAATATAAAACCCATACTTATCAATTATAGAAACATTTGGTAATTCTAATACACCATATTCTTTTACATAAAATGGTTGTGTTCCCATCGAACCACATATCATAGGTCTAACTTCAATATCATTATCTTGTAATTCTTTAACAATTTTATCTCTATTAGGATGAATCACAGGATAAGCAAAATTAGATGTAAATGAATTAGATTGTGTTTTTGGTTTCCAATAATCATTCTTAATATTATTTTGATACACTTCAAAATTAATAGCTCTTTCTTCACCCCATCTATCTAACTTATCAATCTGACCTAATCCTATAAATGCTTGTAAATCTGTTGACCTCAGATTGAAACCTGGATAATAAAATGTATACATAGCATCAAACTCTGAAACATCCCATTCTTTTTGTAACTTCTTTTGAGTATTATTACTTAAATCCCTATCCCAACCATGACTTCTTAATGATAATAATAATTCATATAATTCAAAATCATCAGTTGACACAAAACCACCTTCAATGGTAGAAATATGATGCCCAAAAAAAGTTGAAAATGATGACATCTTACCGAATGTTCCAAGTTTCTTACCCTTATATTCACAACCCATTGATTCGCAAGTATCTTCTAAAAGTATTACACTATAAGATTCACATAATTCTACAATCTTATCCATATTTGGAACTAATCCCAATACAGATACGAACATTAATACAGATGGTGATTCTTCTTTAAATATCTTTTCTAAATGTTCTAAATCAACTGATAAATCATTCATGTTAGAATCACATAAAATAGGTTTCATACCTAATTGTATAACAGGTGCTAAGTCTGTAGCCCAAGCAACTGATGGAACTACAACTCTATTATTTCTTAAACCATTTTCTTTTAATACTGATAACATAAGTAGATTAGCTGATGAGCCTGAATTACAAAATACTGAATACTTCACACCTAACCAATCAGACCATTTCTCTTCTAACTCTAAAGTAACAGGACCCTTTGTTAATCTTGGGTATGTTTTTAACCAATCAACTAATTGATCAATATCTTTATTATCTATTGTGTCTTTTACTAAATTTATCATAAACTTTTTTAGCCCCTTCTTCCAATTTTGTAAAATTAAAATCTTTTAATGTTGATAATAATTTAGATGAATCTACATCTTTTCTAAATTGTCCATCTGGTTTTGTACTATCATAACTTACAACTAATTTATCTTTCTCACAAGCCTTTTTTACAATATTTGTAATTTCATTTATACTATAAACTTCTTTCGGCGCTACATTAAAATTATCTACGATTTCATTATCAATCATATATTTAATTATTCTAGCTAGATCTCCACCATACATAAATTGTCTTAATGGTTTTCCTGTACCCCATAATTCTATCTCATTATTAGCTTCATATATTTTTCTAATTAAAGCTGATACAAAATGGCTATTATGTTCTTCATATTTATCGTATTCACCATACAAATTACATGGAATTAAATAACACCATTTTTTATCATATTGTTTAACATAAGAATCTATATGAGCTGCCATACATCTTTTAGCAAAACCATATGAAAAATTACTTGGTGTTGGTGGTCCATTAAATAAATCTTCTTCTATCATTGGATATTTATCAACTTTATCTGGATAAATACAAGTGCTTAATATAGATATAACCCTTTCTACTTCAGATTCATGACAAACTTTCAATACATTTGTATTCATCAAAATATTTTCTTCAAGATAATCTACAGGATATTTCATATTATCCATAATACCACCTACACGAGCTGCTAAATGTATAACAATATTCGGTTCATATTCATTCATCATATCTCTGACTTCATCTATTCTTATCAAATTATAATCTTTAGACGATATATAGATAGCGTCAGGTAAAATATCTTTTAAATGTTTTCCTACTAAACCACTACCACCTGTAACTAATATGTTACCCATGCTTTTCTTTCAATAACTTTCCAATGTCTTTTTTCACATAATCCACATCTATCTGATGTAAAATGTTATTCCAGGAATGATAATGAGTATTTGTATTCCATACTCTATCTTTACCTGCTTTTAAAATCTTATTGTATTCTTTATCATTTTCATTAAAATAATTAATTTTATCTATAGCTTCTTCTACTGAACTAAATAGAATTATTTCTTTTTCTAAATCATAATAATTTTCTAAACCAGGGAAATACTCACTAACCATCACACAAAAATTTGGAATCTCAGCAACTCTACCTTTAACCTGTTGTCCAGCCATCATAGCATTCTGAGTAAATGTTAATGAAAATTTAGAACTATTCCAAACTTGCTTCAACTCTTCATAAAAACAATTGTTAATTACACTAACATCCATATCACCTTTAGTTTTAAATTGATTAATCTTATCTACCCTATCAGCATGCAATCCACCACCATGACTTAAAAATATATCTGTGGTTTTCTTTTTATTATACATCATGGTGTTGGGATTAAAACCCCATTTTATTTTTACAAATTGATTTTCTAATAAACCATCTTTTTTATATTTTTCAAAATCTCCAGGATATGAAATTACACCATCAACAAAAGGTATCCAATATTTTGCAAAATTGTCATACCTATAATCATCATCACATTGAACCACATAAACTTTTGCGACATCTTTTAATTTAATAAATTCAGTATGAATTTTATCATAACACACATGAAAAACAAAATCAGGATTATATTCTTTTATAGATCGATAAAATTCATCATTATCATATTCTTCATATGGATGATAAATTACTTCATATCCTAAATTTTCCAATATACCATACCACCAAGTAACAGCAGCACTATATTCATCTCTGATTTTTCTTTTTTCTTTAAATAACCAAACTATTTTTTTCTTATCAGACATTTAAATCCTCTATTTTTACAGCCTTATCATCAATAAACAAATCAAAAGATGGTTTCTTTTGTGTTTCAATTCTTGTATATTTACAACCCCAATTATCTATTTGCCTTTTTGTAAATCCGCTCCAATCAATACCACTACCACTACCACGAGCTGTCCAATATACTATTTCGTGACCTTCATCATATAATTTATTTATTTTTTCTATTTGGTCGTATCTTGGTTTTGAATCTTCATAGTCCCAACTTGAACCTTGTTTGGGTGTGTTACAAATAGTCCCATCTATATCAACATAAATTATCATATACCTGCTCCCCCAAATAATGGAAAAGTCGTTAAATCTCTATAATCTGGTATTTCTTTTTGATCTTCATTATGTTCGGGGTGATGTTGCATTAACCACAATCCCCTTGCCGCTTGTTCAGGAGTCATATACATATTATATCCCATCATATCTATTGGGTCTTCTATATAAGATATATTTGAATCTTGAAAATCTCTACCCTCATATCTAGCCCTCAAAAACCACTCATATGCATCTTTATTATCCGTTAATATCATTCCACCTTTACCAATACAAAGTGGTTTCTTTAAGTGAAATGATAAACACATATGAGTTCCATCAATGTACATACCAGATGTTAATCGTTTAGCAGCATCATATATTGGAAATGGTTTTAACTGATAAATACCAGACCATTCCAAATCTTCAAATTTAACCTTACCGCTAGCATGAATTATTGATTGTGGGACTGATATATAAGTTTTCTTTGGAATGGTTACTTCTTTATCTTTAACCTTTTCATAAACACAAGCCATCAAAAGAGAATCAGTACAACTTGTTGTAGCCACCGCATATTTAGCTCCAGTATAATGAGCAACTTCTTCTTCAAACATTTCAACAATTCTAAAAGGATTATGTAACATTAATCATCTTCCCCCAATATTGAATGTAGAAGAACTTGATGTGAGGTTTCTACAACACCATAATCATGAGAATCAACCCAATACTTTAATATCCCACCATCGAATGTATTTAACTTGTTATCTTCATCAAAACCTGATAGTAAGATAAATGGTATGGATAAACTCTTACAATATACAGCCGAATTAACAATATTCATTGAATTACCAGATGATGATATTAATATAACCAATGTATCTTTATCTGCAAAATCTTTTAAGAACTCCACATAAGCTTCATCTCTACCATAATCATTTATGTAACAAGTCAATCTTGATGGATCTGAAAAACTTATACATCTTTTATCAAGTTGTTTTGTATAATCTTGCGATATATGAGATGCTACTGAATTACTACCACCATTACCTATAATAATTATATTTTGATGTTTACTAACTATATTTTCTAAATATGGTTTGTAGTGTTTTATTCTTTCTACTTCATTTTTTAATTCATTTAATTTCACAATATTTTCCTATCAAAAATTTTTAGATATAACACCTTTATTCTCTATGTTTATTTTCAGAAAACTTTTATCATTAATTACATCATCAGTTAATATAAAAAAATAACCACCATTTCCTGCACCACATAATTTAACACCTTTTATAGAATTATCCAAACGAAATCTTTTATCCAATTCATTTATATTAGAATTTGATATTAAAGATGATATTTTTTTCTTTTTCACCCAACCATCATTTAAAATCTCACAAATTGCTTTAGAATCCTTTATTTTTTTCTGTAATTTATCTACTAATTCTATTAAATCTTTGCTTTTTTCAAGATTTATAGATGGTAAAACATCATTTGATTTTCTAACTTGATTTGAATTAACCAAATACATATTAAATTTATTTAAACTATCGGAATCTAATCCATTCAATTTAACGACATCTTTATAAAAATGTAACCTTTTTAACCCACCAATCCCACAGCCATATGTATCTTGATAACCAGTTAATGGATTAAATTTATGTTCTATGTCAAGAGCTAACTTACAAATTTCAAATTGAGACATATGTAAATTTAATAATTTATTTACAGCTGATATAAAGGCAATTGTATAAGATGATGATGTAGCCAAACCTGAACCAGATGTTGGTATATCTGAATTAAAAACAATTGTAATGGGTGGTAAATCAAAATATTTAATTACCTCACGAGCTATATCATTTTTAATTAAATTAACATCTTGCACTTCTTCGGTTTTTGAATAATTTATTCTATATGAATTATTTGATGGTAATGTTAAAGATATATAGGTGTACACATCTATTGGAAAACTTATAACAGAACCATAGCCATAAGTATCTACAAACTCTACCAAGTCAGTAGAACCTCCAGCAAGAGATACTCTAAGAGGGCATTTACTTATTATCATCTACAACCTCATATCTTAATATAACCTTTCTCCCATCGACAAAAAAATGTGCTGGATAATTTTTATTATCACATACTCTTATATTATCCCACAAATCTATTAATGATTTTGAATCATCTAATAAAGAATCTTCCGGATTTCTTTTTTTGTGGTAACTACTTTTACCTGTTTGTTCTCTTTCTACTATTACCCCTAAACTTAATTCTTTTAAAAATTCAGTAAAACAATTTTCAATACCAATCTTTCTTTTCTCTTCCATCTTTTCATATGTATCAATATTATCTATTGGAATGTTATATTGATAAATTATGTTCCCAGTGTCAACACCATTATCAAGTTTATATAAAGTTATAGTAAAATTATTTTTTTTGTTTAATATAGCCCATTGTATTGGTGCATGCCCCCTACCCTCTGGTAAAGGTGATTCATGGAATCCTATAGTTCCATACTTTGGTTTATTTAAAACTTCATTAGATATAATGTTATAAACGCCAGTTTCTACAACCAAGTCATATGATTCATCTATATCGTCTATTTCTATACTTTTAAAGTTTATAAATCCCATCATATGTAATGGATTTATCAAATAATTAGACCTAAAACCTAATAATCCTATTTTTAGTTTTTTAGGATTTTTATTTATATTAGTTATCATCACTTACCGAATTTATATAACTAACCAACCCATCTCTAACTTTAATCACTGGAACAAAACCTAACATTTTATTTATTTTATCAGTTGAACTTCTTCTATTTTTTACCTTTTGAGAATCATTATTTTTATAAATTATATCCACCTTTTTATTCATTATATCCATCATAATTTCAGCTAATTCTGACACCTTTGTTTCAGAACCACTACCTACATTAAAGAACTCTCCAGTCACTCCACTCTCTAAACCCAACATATTCGCCCTAGCTATATCATTAGCATGTATTAAATCCATAGTTTGAGAACCATCACCAAAAATTGTTATATCTTCCCCATTATTTATTTTATTATAAAATATTGGAAATACTTGTGTATAAAAAGCACCCTGTTTCATTCTATCTGAATAAACATTATAATATCTATAACCTAACCAGTCGACTTTACAATTAGATCTAAATATCATTTCAGCTGATATTTTTGTCCAACCATACACAAAATTTTCATATTCAAATGGATGTTCCTCATCTACAGGTAAATATTTAGGTTCTCCATAAACGGAGGCTGATGAAGAATAACAAATTTTTTCAACACCATATTTATTTGATAAATCTACTATATTAAATGTCCCCATTATATTGGTGTTAATTGATTTTCTTGGTAAGGTTTCTGAATCTTGAATCAACATAGATGCGCAATGAAATACATAATTTGGTTTATAAGTGTCAAATATATAATCCATCTCATCCAACTTTGATATATCCAATGGATAAAACTTAACACACTTATCATTCAATTTATGATAACTCTTATCTGAATTAAATAAATTATCTACAACAATACACTTACTTGGTTTTTGTTCTAAAACTTTATCTAAAATGTAAGAACCTATATTTCCAGCACCACCAGTTATTAATACAACTTTATCTTTGACTTTACTTACCATATACTTAATCTCCTTAATAAAATATCTCTAAACATTAACCAATCAGATAATTTAGCGTAAAACGGATTACTAAATGCGGCTGGTTTATTTTTTTCAAAAAAATAATGTCCACCCCAAGCGAATGGATAAATAACAAATGGAATCAATGGAATTAAATACCAATATAAATTATATAATACAAATGTTGTAAAAAATATTGTAACCCATTGTCCGATAAAATGTAACAATCTACATTTTGGATGTGTGTGTAAAGTTAAGTAATACTTATAGTATTTTTTAATTTTCTTTTTTCTTCCCATAACCTTGTATATTTATTTTTAATCCATTCTAATGAAATTTTTCTCCAATATTCATTATTTTTTTTACCATCTATAACTTCTAATCCAGCAGAATATTCTGATAATCTATATAACCACAATGGAAAATTAATGTAATGGCATTTATATCCATTAAATAATATTCTAGACCAATATTCAAAATCACACGCTCCGCCACAATTATCCAAATCTGGAACTCCTATTAAATCGTGAAGTTCTACTTTGTAAATAGTGCCGGGTGTAACTATACCATTATTAGCACAACTTACAGCATCACTCCCAGTTTTATGAAATTTTGAATTTATTCCATACCATACTTTAAAAACTTCCAAAGGATTTTCATAAGCTCCTGGCTGGCTTAATATGTAATCCTGATTAATCATTATTGAATCACAATTTAAATTTTCACTTACTCTAAAACCATTAGCAAAAACTAAATAAATATCATCTCTATTATCAAAAACATCTATAGATGTTTTATAGAATAATGATGTCATAACATCATCTTGTCCTGTAATCTGTATTAAATTACCATTAACATATGGTAATGCTCCCAACCAACCACCACAGCATTTCTTTTTTCCATAATTTATATCACTATAAATATACTCAACTTTTTTTGATACAAATTCCTTAATATCATCTTCTATATCAATATCACCCTTATCATTAAATAATATATATTGATAATCTACACCAGATTCCTCCAAAGCCAATAAATTTAATCTAACAGACTCATTAACAAATTCATTTCTATGATATAAATTATGTACAATTGACAATTTATTTTTCATACAGTTTTACAAAATTTTTCTTTTAATTCATCAACAGTTATTTCATTCATTAATTCTTTTCGATTGTTATCCAAATATTCAAATGTTCTTTCTTCTAAATGGTGCCAAGTTTTTTGTTTTCCCTTTCTTATAAATCCTAAATAATTAACTGGAATTGTATGCATTTCTAAATCTTCTCTTTCACATCTCAATTCAGCAAAAGCTTCCCAAGCATTATGACAAATAGTTGGATTTAATTTATCGATAGAGTATGGATTCACATCATGTACTACTATAGTTCCATTTTCATTAAGATGATTTAAACTATTTAAAATATCACGCTTCGCTTGACTTCTTTCATGATCACCATCCACTAAAATTATATCCCATTTTTTATTACCAGCATATTTTTCAAAAAAAATATCAGATTCCATTACATAATCAGCGGGAGGATATACATCTACCCCCTCTTTAAAATTTACATTGATTTTATCAAAAGTTATTGATTTATCCCTTACTCCAATTTCCAAATAAGAATTATAATCAAAAATTTTAACAAAATAATTAATTAAATCTTTTCTATACTTAATTTCCATAATTTATATCTCCTCATAAAATTGATTTTGCTTTTGTTGTTTCTTAATATCTTTATGGTGAATAAATGAATACTCTTTCTCAGCAGGTAATGTTGTATATTCCTTAAACCCAACTAACATCTCATGGACAGGTTTTTCCCACCTGATATTAGGTCTGTTTCTCCATATTCTACCTTGCCAATCGGGGAAATTTACCCAACCCTTTTCATTGACATTCCAATTCCAATGATTAATATGTTCTTGCGTTAAACCATCAACTGTATTTACTCTTGGAACATAATATAAATCAATAGTTGGGTTTGATTCCAATATTGTTTTCAAATTAATCATAAGTTGTTTGTGTGGAATTTCGTCTGCGTCTATGTTTATAATATACTCACCTTTACACATACGAGTCAAGTAGTTTTTTTGATTAGCAAAATCTTTTAACAGATGCCTCTGTTCATAAATTATGTCGTGGGCTGATACATAAAAATCAAGCAACTCTATTGTTTTTTTATTGTCGGAGTAATCATCGAGAATAACAATCTCATCTTCTTCGTCTTTATGTTTTATTAGGAAATCAAGTAACTTTTTTAATTCTTTATCTTCATTGTGTGTAAGTATAGCATAACTAACTTTCATCTTCAGATTCCTCTGTAAATACTCTTATTGGTTCTAAATAAACTGCTGACTTCTTAGCCTTTTTCCAATCATAAGTTCTATATTGTCCAGCTATACCCAAACTTCTTGATATTTTGTCATAAGCCTGCTTCTTCACACCCTTCTTATCATTGATGATATAAGTTGGTTTTATAACAAGTTCATACAATTTATTTTTTAAATCGATTGGCTTAAATTCTCCAATAGTTTCTAAAACTGTTATTTGTTTTTGATTTAACCTTAAACTTATCTTGTTAGATTCCTCTAACTTTATACCGATTAAGTGAAATACAGAAGAACCATCCTTTTTCTGTACTGGTAGTTTAGGGTTTAACACCAATATTGAATTTGTTAGGGTTCTACCAGTTGATTCTGTTTTATATCTAAAGGATATAATATCTCCAGGTTTAACCCTATTCCAATTATATGGTTGTTTCTTCTGAGCCATTTGCTTGTTTAACATTTTTATTTATTATTAACATAGCCTCAAAAAATATATCATACACTTGTGGATTTTCTACATCATATGTTTTATCATAATAACCACCATCAGGTTTTGGATAATCTTTTCTATCCTCTTCTGCTATTTCTATAATTGGAGCATAAGCCCATTTCATCACACCATCTTCATCATCAAATGGATATAGCATAGCAGTTGGTAAAGTCATCATTGTTGGAATCCATATCCTACCATTTTCTTCAACAGACCACTTTTTCATATCATCTGTAAGTTTGGCGTATTCCTCATTTGTTTCTTTAGTTCCAACATATTTTGGTGAACTGACATATCCACAATTTATACATTGATGGATTTGATTATCACTCTCACCAACAACATGTAAAGAATGTTGTTCACATAATAAACAATCTGATATTATACTTTCCATTTAAGCATCCTTAGTGATTTTTTTTAATTTTGGTAATTTAATTTTAGGTAGTTCTGAATTACCAGCTTTTTTTAATTTTGGAAGTTTCAATTGAACTTGTGATGGGTTATTAGCCATTTTATCTAAAATTATTTTATCAAGCTTTTCAGCCATTTTATCTAAACTAAACTTTTCTCTGTTGATATTCATTAAGGATTTAGCATTTTTTTGAATATCAAAATTATTTTGAAAACTGTAGTTAAATGCTTTATAAGCTGAAGATTCATCTATAACAAACCATTGACTATTTTCAAGTATTATATCTTTCCAAACAACTGATTTTGGAACTTTTTGAAAATTTCCTTGAATTAACATAGATTTATCTTTATCTAAGAAATCCAATTGACCACTCCAACCACTTGTAATAACTGGCAATCCAGTCATAGTAGCTTCAAGTAATGGTCTTCCGAATCCCTCACCATGAGTGAAAGAAACCATAGCTTTAACTTTAGGGTGATTATAGAGATAATTCATTTCTTCTTTTGATAAATCACCATGTAACAAATAAATACTTGGTAATTTCCAATCACTTGGAAATTTAGCTTTAACATTTTTTATTTTTTTCAAAATATCTGCTTTATCTAATACTGAAAATGTAGCACCATTAGTTTTTAATATTAAAGCTGGCTGCTTCTTTTTATTAGCAAAAGATTCAATAAATACTTTTAAAAGTTTTCCAATATCTTTTCTATCCTCACCATACCCACCTTGAGTCCACTGACCAACAAATAAGAACGCAAACTTTTCTGTTACTTTTTGATTTAACATATCAGAAAAATCCTTATCGATTTCATCATGATTTAGTGGTTTATATACATCACCTATACCCTCAAATAAAACTTCTATTGGTTTTTCTAATTTTAATTCTCCAATTTTTTGTTGTTTATTATCAGGCATATTTTGAATTTTATCATAAATTGTATTAACAAAACCATCTTTTGAATGTTCAGATGGTACTATGATTAAATCCATTTTATTACAACCTTCTATCCATTTTTCTGAAACTATATTAGTTTCGATACCAGCTGTAATTCCTATGTTAAATTTACCCCATTGTTGAAATTCATTTGGTATTCTAATATCAACATATATATCTGGCTGTTGATTCATTTGTGGTTGTGGTAGAATACAATCAATAATTTTTTTATCATTTTTATTATTATTATCCAAAGCATTTCTTGGACATTCACCCCAACGAACATCTAATATTTTAATATCATACTTATCATGTTTGATAAATGAATGAACTAAATCGCGAGCGTGATCTCCATACCCACTTCTCGATGTTACAGGTGCGCATATTAACATTAACTTTTTCATCTACACAGCCTCCAAAATATATTTTTGTTTAGGTTTCCAATTTTTAAATGTGTCATCTATACACCGAATAAAATTATTACCCATATCATTTGCATCCATACCAATATTATTATCTTTAACAAATTCAATTCCTTTATTACCACATTCTTGTATTTCTTCAGGTGTTTTATCATACCAATATCTAAGAGCGTCACCAACATCCTCATACTGACACCTATCATCAAAAATATATGGTGTTAGTGGTGAACCTTGTAAACTCACATTACTTGGAAAAACAGGTTTAACCCATTCACCATGTTCTTTATATTTACCTCTATGATTAGAGCCTAATTCAACATAATCATCTGCTGTAAGATATGAACCATCTTCTTTTTTGAATCCGCATTGGTCTTGTAATCCACCAGTTACATTTACCACAATAACTCCACCGGTATGTAACATCTCACAACTACCCAACCCAAAACCCTCGTTTGAAGCTAGATTAATATAAACATCTGAAGAATTAAAAAGATAATTCATTTCATCATCATTAAATGGTCTATCAAAAGCCTCATAAGTGAACAGCACATTATATTCAGGGATTAACGATTTACAAACTGCTTTTATGTCAGTTCCATTTTCATCCGATGGTTGTGTATGAAAAACCAAACAACATTCTTTCCGTTGTTCTTCAGTTAAACCATCCATAAAATGTTTGTAGGCTAAAACTGTATCGCCTGGCTGTTTTCTTCTTATGTTTCTATTTGAATATAATATTTTAAATTTATACCTATCAAGTTTTGTATCAGATTCAAACTTTTTAAATAAGGTGTCACCCCTATCTTCTATTTTGTTAAATCTTTTTTCGGATATACCATGAGGAACATAATTAACTTGCCAATCTTCATAATCGGATAATAATCTTTTATTTATACCATAAGTTTGCTTTGATATACCCATCAACAT
>TARA_R110002074_G_scaffold24853_1_pt1 | contig 28698 bp, 33 predicted proteins | sample TARA_R110002074 | Tara Oceans TARA_R110002074 (sample SAMEA4397215) | marine metagenome | biome: Polar Biome; feature: [MIX] marine epipelagic wind mixed layer (ENVO:01000061); material: water (ENVO:00002006), including particulate matter (ENVO:01000060) such as... | depth 10-100 m | reverse complement strand
GTAAAAATGAAAAATCCCCTATCTATAATATACATAACAAAGAAAGGACTACGGAAGTGGTGCCCGACTGATATGTAAACCTATAATTATAGATGTTTCACGCGTAAACTATTGAGTTTGGTAGCTTGGTAAGGGGAGATAATTTAACCCAATAGCTTAAAGGTGTGCGAGTTAATCGTAGAAAATTAGTGTTGATAACAAGTCGCAGACTAGTCAAGTATATGCGAGATTGTAGACACTAAATCCCTGGCCAGGTTATACGCACTTAATAGAACATGAAACCAATTGCGGTACGAATTGTTCACCTTTAACCGTGACAGTTAACTGTTAGTTAAGCATATGCGATTCAACTCCGTAAGCGAGCAGTTAGCTGTCACATTTAACCCAAAAAGGAGATATTAATATGACTGAATATTTACTGTTCGATGAAGAGGTTATTAAAAACCTAAAGACAATTAAAGAATTAATTAATGATAAAAAAACAGAAACAAGATTTGACCACGTTAGAGGTAATGTGGAAAATCTAGAAATAATGTCTGATTCTATTGATAGAGCAATAGAAATAATAAAAGATAGTGACTATAATAAATAATTAACCGACTCCAAAAACATAGAGTAACGTACTCTTAACATTATGCCTTATGCGCTGATGTTATTAATGTTTTTTACTCGGTTGTAATGCCCTGTTCTCTGTGTTATTCTAGAATTACATATAGATACCTCTGTTAGTTTTACTTGAGCGCGCGAAGTATTAACTATTCACTGTTAAAACAGGGCATCAAATTTCACAATTAAAAAGGAAAGAAAATAAATGATAACTAAACCAGAATTAATAGAAATAATTATTAAAGAATATGATAAGTTAATAAATATATATTCTCAATATCTTGATGCATATGAATATGATAATCAAGAATTAAAACTCCAAGAAGGAAGAGTAAAAGCATTTAAAGAATGTTTACTTGGACAACGCATAACTATTAATAAAGAAGATGATACCAACTTATGAGTCAGGTATATTATTGCAAGTTATGTAATCAAAAGTACATAGAAAATAAAGAAGTAAATAGTAAAAGAATATACTCTAGAAGAGTAGCTGATGGCGATAAAGAAGAAGTAAAAAATAAACTATGCAGAGTATGTAGCAAACTATTTAATAATAAATATGGAACATTTACATTAGGAGGATAAGAATGAGGGGAATAACAAAAAGTGAATTTGAAGAATATGTAAAAGAGCAAAAAAGTGGAGAACATAATATGCTTTCAATAAAAGCAAGAAAAAATACTTCTCTAAGTAAGACTAAGTGGATAACAATAATATCTAACTATTCTTCATTACACAAAAAATACAATAAAGGAGATGAGTAATATGCAAGATAAATACCAACAGGGAGATGTTGTCTTAGTGAGACTAACAGAAAGTGAAGAACTGGAATTACAAAAGAATAGAATAGGTTTAAAACCAAAAGACAATGTACAAAGTTATTTTAAACAAGATAAAGAAAAGGCTTTTGAAAGAAGTCAAAATACTAGTAAAAATGAAAAATGTATTCTTGCTTTAGGAGAACATACTGGACATCATCATCGTTTTGAAAAGAGTAAGATGGATGGATATATAGCTAAAAGTTTGTACTCTACAAAGGATGTGAAATTTGACCCTAGTTATTTGATTATTACATATGATACAGATAATAGTATGTCTAAACGTCAGCCTAATATAATTGGGCCGAAATTGTATCACGAAGAGCATAATCCATTAGTTGTCCCAATAGGAACCTATAAAAAAACTATTGTTAGAGAATTTGACCATCTAACACTAGATACAAGGAGGGTAGTAGATTGATAAGAACTAGATATGAGCATAAAAATAAAACTCCATTAGACAGATTCAATATGGTGAAAGCTAAAGGTGTTGGCGCTGCTTGGATAGATTATGTAAACTATTCAAGACGTTTTATCTATGTATGTTTAGGTAAAAATAAAGTAGGTGTTTATAGTGATTCTTTTAGTTGGAATCAATTTAAAACTTCAATGCCAGACATACTATTAACAGATAAAACCATAGTAATCAATAGTCGTTGGGTACTTGGTAATGCCATTCAAGTTCTAGGTAGTCATTTTGCTAATTTTGTAAAATTACATTCAAGATGGGCAATATGGGATAACGATGGTGGTGTAGATATTACTGGGCAAGATTGGCTATCTATTAATGGTAGACGAGAGATACCAATAGGTAGGCAATGGCGTAGTCACGACCCCATGAAATATAATAAGAAAGCTGAACCACTTGTTTTCGAACAACGCAATTACGAATTAAAAGGATTCAAACTTGCTGAAGAATGGAAAACAGCGTCGGTTCTCTGGCTTGAAAGAAATAGAGTAGTGGCTAATCAAAGGTCTAGAGCTAGATATGCTAATAAAAAAGCTGAGGAACGAGTATCAGATGGTGTCTATGTGATGGAAGATATATTTAAATTAGTTAATGTATCTATTAGAAGTAAAGTCATTGCTCATTTTGGTATGGATAATGTTTTAAAAACACTAAAACATTTTATTGTAGACAGTGATACTATAGATGGTAGGTATTATGAGCTTGTTGAAGTTAGTATACCTGATATGAATAGTGATAATGGATTTAGAAAAGGAAATTATCTAAAAATGATAAATCCGTCTACTTCTGAAATTCATTTTGAAGGTGTACCAAATCATGGAGAAAGAACAAGTGGATGGGGTGAATTTCTACACAAGAACACTGTTAAATGTGCTTTATCGTGGAGAGATGATGAAAATCAAAGTGACTACAATAAACCCATAACTCTAACATGATAAGTGAAGAGGATATTGTTTTTGATAATATGTACGCATCTATACATCTAGATTCCTGGTTAGGTGATATATATGATAACGAAGTCAAAAGGAAAGATGTAATTAATTACATGATGGAAGACTTTGAATTAGATAAATCAAATGCTGAAAAGCTTTTGGAAACATATTATCTGAGCAATCTCGATGTAGAGCCAAAGTGGAAGTAAAACAATAACTAACTAACGTGGGGAAGTACTAGCTACGACTCCAGCTATTATTAGGTGTATTTTCTCACGTTAGTGTTAACTAAAGGAATAAATATGGATTTTGAATATAAAGAACCGTGGTGGTGTGGAGATAGAAACTATAGGAGTCCTAGGGGTGACGCTAAGATGGCTATAAAAGTAAAGTTCTGCATTAAATGCAATCAGGGTTGGGAAACAGATGTAAATAATAAAAAAAAGATACTAAGACATGAGGATTTTCCTAGTTATGGAATTAAGAAAAAATTTTGTCCCCATTGTATAAGTTGACTTATATATTAATTAATACGTAAATTAAAAGGAGGTTAGAATGAAGATAAATCAAACATTAATAAAGCAGGAATTTAAAAAAGAAAACATTCAATTAGGTGCTAATACCTTAGATTTAATTAATTATGCACTAATGGATAAAGTAAGGGCAATGGTAAATAATTGCAAAGATGGTAATGTAAAAAGATTGACTACTGAATTATTTTATATAGCATTAGGGAGATTAAATAATGGATGAAAAAATAAAGTTAGCATTAAAAAAAATACATGAAGAAATAGACGTTAGTAATGACGATTTTTCTTCTTTTTTATTTTGGTTAGTAGAAGAAAAGGAATATTCTGCAAAAAGTATAATTTCAGTTGTAGATAGTCCTCATAAATATGTCATAGAATGGGAATTATACCACAAATGGGTTTATGATAATTACTTTACAACAGAAAATGGAGATTAATAGATGGGTAAAAATAAATTATATGCAAATATGGCTACTGCTAGGTTTAAGGACTTAATTAAAGCTTTATCTGACTTAGAACACGTTGATAGACAAAGAATGTCTAGTAGTGGAAAAAAGTATCTAGATGATATATGGCAACTCTTAAGTCAACCAACGTATACAGAAATACAAGAATCGAAAAAGATAAATAAAGAAAATTTGGATAAAGAGTAAATAATGAAATGGACAATAACAAAAAAAATGTCACATCCTAAGTACGTTAAAGAAAGATTAATTGGTGAACTTAGATTAATAATTGACAATTATGAAGATACTCGTTATTATGGTAGTTTAAGTCAACTAGCATTTATAGACAGGATTCAAAATATTTTAAGAAAACCAATGTATCAGGAGGAGGAATGATAGAAAGACATGATTTAGGAGTTTATCATATTAAAAAATATTATGGTAGAAACTTATCTTTAATGAGTTTAAATACAGCCATTAACTGGACAAACTGTGCTTATACTTACTTAGGTGAGTCATTTACGTTTTTTGATAAACTTATAATTTTTTATAATTACTTAAAAAAAGGAAAATAATATGGACATGATTGAAAATATGTTCTATGTCGGTGAAAAACCATGGCATGGAAAGGGTACGCCCTTAGAAAAAGCACCTAAAATAGAAGATGCTTTAGAACTTGCTGGTTTAAACTGGAAAGTAGAAAAGAAACCAACTTATTTTGGTGACCCACCAAGACTAGTAAGTAAAACTGGGCATTTTGTAACTGTACGAACAGATGCAAATAAAGTACTTGGAAATGTAGGAACTAAATATGAAATATTACAGAACGTTGATGCTTTTGCACCATTTAATGTAATAAAAGATTATGGATATACATTAGAAACGGCTGGCTCTATTGATAATGGTAAGAGAGTATGGATACTAGCTAAAACTCCCGATGAATACCTTATAGGTGATGATAAAGTATTAGACTATGTTCTTTTATATACTAGTCACGATGGGAGTTCTGGTAGTTGTTTTAGAGATGTTTTCATAAGAGTTGTATGTCAAAATACATTGACCGCTTCATTAAAGGGTCAACGAACTTTTGAATATAAGTTAAGGCATACTAAGAGTATAAATGATAGAGTTAATGAATTAACTGATAAGATACATTTACGTAAAGGTAATATTTCTAAAGCTGTTGATTCAATGAACTCATTTCTTGAAGTACCATTTAATGAAGATTCTCTTGATATTTATTTAGAGGCAGTAATGCCATTCTTAAGTAACAGGCACAAGGAAACAAATAAGGAACTCGGAATATTCACTAGAAATAAAGCTTTACCAGTGTATAATGCACTTAAAAATTCATTTTATAGAGGTAAAGGTAATAAAGGAGAAACATTGTGGGATGCTTATAACGCAGTTACTGAGTATCATGACCACATTAAATCTCATAAGCAAGATTGGGTAAAATCTACTCAGTTTGGTGCATCTAGTAAGTATAAGAAAGATGCTTTCTTTATTGCAAATCAAATGGCTATTAAACATAGAGAAGTAAAGAGCCAATTCGAAGGCTTAGGAGGATTATCGTAAATGGAAAGAATAAAAGATGACTTAACACTACCTTATCAGTTTAGTAAAGAAAACTATGAAGAGTTTAAAGAAACTTTGAATACTGGCTTTACTGCTGATTATTTATCATGGAGTGTGTGCTGGGATAAGTTAAAACAACTTTATCCAACAGCAACTCATGAAATGGTAAAATATGATTATGATGGCAAACCCGTGTTTGGTATTATAAATCAAGATGGCTCTATAATGGTTCATTGTAAAATTCATTATGAATTAGAAGATGGAAATTCATATTGCCATAACGAATACTTAGCAGTTCGTAATAAAAGAAATCAGGCTAATCTTGAACCCAATTCTGCTGATATTGAGAATACATATCGCAGAGCATTGGCTAAAGCTGTTTCAACGTTAACGGGCTATGGTATTAGCTTGTGGATGAATGAAGATTTACGTGAGTTAATGCATACTGAAACTAGGATGGATACATCCGTTCCTAAAGAAGGTGAAATAACTGTAGACCAAAACGTAAAACTAGACAGACTCATGCGTGATAAGTACACTTCAGATGCTGATAAAGAAAGAATCAGTACTCTGAAGAAGAGTGGCTGGAAATTAGAAAATATTGTTATTACTGAACTTATGGCACAAGCTTTAATTAGCGATGTTGAACATGGTCGTAAAAACAATATGAAAGCCACTAAAAAATCAAAAGAGTTAATCACAAAAGAGATTCTATCTGATGATAATAATTTAACTGATGATATTCGTAAAAAGAGTATTGTTTGGTTGAATGATGAAAACAGAACGAATGGTGAATTAACAGCACTTAAAGTTAAACTAAGTCTAAAGGAGGACTAATGTCAGGATTTGCATTAGAGAAAAAAAGTAGTAATGATGGAATCAAAAATGATTGGCCAAAAGGTGTTTTTATTGATGTTATAAAAATATCTAGCGCTACAAACAGTCCTGTTGAATGGAACGATTGTAATATACTTGTTGAAGGTGATGATGTCACTGGTAAAAGTAAATACCCCAAGAAGTTCTATTTAGGTGGAAAACATAAGAAGGATGGTAAGAAGTGTGTGGACTGGGGCGACACCGCAGGTGGCGTTCAGGGTGGCAGTTGGAAAGTGAGAGATTTTCTGGTGGATGCTGGTGTTGAAAAATCATCTAACATGATAAATGAAGATGGTTCTTTAACTGATGCTGTGCTTGCTGATTTACATGGACGTGAAGTTGTTATGTTGCAGTATGAATCTAATGGTAAATATTCTCGTGAAACTTGGTTCTATTTTGAATCAGCTAGTAATGCAAATGCCATTAAAGACCTCATTTCTAAATGGAATGGATATGATGATAAGCCTAACAAGTATCTACATCAGATTAAAACAGAAGTTCAGAATAAGAAACTTAATAAAATGTGGGAAGAACTTCCAGATAATAATAAGTCAATTACCAATGAACTAGATGATATGTTAAGCTAATGGCATATGATTTTGGTAATGTTCTGAATAGAGTTAATGGAACTAAGGGGCGTGGCAATTCTGTCATGCTCCTTGAATTCCTTAAAGGCAAAAGAGGAAGTGTTATTGCTAATCATCAAATCCAAACAGATGCTATGCTTTTCTTAATGAAAATGTATAACAAAACTGTTTCTCCTGATACTTTAAGTAGATTGTGGAGAAATTTACGTGAGGAATATCTTAAAGATAAAGAAAATTCTAAACTGCATAAAAGCGGTATAAGCGTATATGGATTCAAAAAAGATGGTTATATTCAGAAATATTACAAGATAGGATACGCAAATGAATGACATACGTATGGTAGAAATCGCTACGGGTCATGTTTCTAATCGAAGTCAGGTTTCCTTATTAAATGATTTACCAAATTACATATTTAATAAGGAGGCTAGGACAGAAACATATCACAGTTGGTATGTATTCGATGAACAGTTATCGCAGCATATAAAAGCTACAGGAACTATACAGGGATATAATGGAGTTTATTATGTAAATAAAATTATATTAGATTACGATAGGAAAGACCTAGATGATAAAAACCTGCATGACGCTGTTAAGTTTTTAGTTAACACTGAGATGATAAATGACTTAGGAATTGATGAAGAACATATCTTAATATGGTATAGTGGGACTGGTTTCCACGTAGAAATGCCTGATTTGTTTGGTTTTAAACCCTCAATTACATTACCTAGTTGCGTTAAAGAAACATTAACGTCTCTATTTCCAGAATGTGACTCTATTTACGATGGAGCCAGATTAATAAGAGCAAATTATTCTTATAATACTAAAAAGGGTAATTTTAAAGTTCCTTTTTCTGTTCCACAACTTAATAGACTCAATATGGAAGATATACTAGATATGTCTTCAAATATGGAAGGTTTTGAATTATCAAAACTATCGTCTATTTACAAAGAATGGGATAAAGTAAAACATTATTTATCTGAACACATTCGTTACCCATCATTTAATAGCACAAGTCCAACTACTGTTAGAACTGAATTTAAAATCGACCCTAATAGCGTAGTAACTTGTATGCAAAGTGTACTTGGTTCTACACCTCCAGCAGGAGAAAGAAACGATACAATGATGCGTATAGCTTCTTGGATGAGACGTAATGGAATGCCAATGAGTGTTGTTGAGGATACTTTAGCTAAGTGGACTGGATTAAATGATGAGGCTAAAAGATGTACTCAAAGAGTCTTTGATGAAAGATACGAATACAGTTGTAGTGACTACATAATGTCTAAACACTGTAAACCAAATTGTATATATTTCAAACATAAAGATTATAACTTAAATATTATGAATCCTGCTGATATGGAGGACAGATATGAAGAGTTTATGTCGAAAGACTTTACCAACATGGCTTTCAATTTTGCTGACTTATATAAACTAAATGCAGATTTCTGGGTGTATCCTGGAGAATTAGTTGTTGTAACAGGCAATACGGGATTGGGTAAGTCTACTTGGGTTATGAATCTAGTATCTAGACTCACTAACATGAGTTGCTTATTTCTTTCTTTAGAGAATAGTTTCCATTTAACCTTTAGGAGATTTGTTCAGATGACAGCTTCGTTAAGTAAAGAAGATGTTATGTCTGCTTATCAAAAACCTGCTCAATCTATCTTAGATTTTGAAGGTAAGGCTAAGCCAGAATATTATAAAGCTTTTAAACATATTAATATTCTGTGTGAATCTCCTGAATTAAAAAAGTTACAAGAAACGATTGCTCGATTACAGCCAAGGATAGTGGTAGTAGATACTACTGATATGGTTTGGGTCAAAGGGCAACAAGATGAACTTGGCAAGATGAATGATATTATTAATGGGTTAAAGTCTACGGCTCAAACTCAAGAATGTATTATTATTGCTGTACATCATATCAATAAACAAGCGATGCATGATGGAGTAACAACTATTACTAGTTTGAAAGGTAGTACTAACGTTGTTCAAAAGGCAGATAAGGTCTTAGCTATTAATGGTGATAATAATGAGAATTTACGTTCTCTTCATTCAGAAAAAGCTAGGGATGATGGTAATATTAAGATTATGTTTGACTTTAACAAAAGAGACATGACCTTTAATCAGAAGCTTGGTAATGATGGCTTTGTAATTAAAAATGGAGAATAAGTAATGGCTTTAGTTAAGATAAGAAGAAACCTGAAGAATAATAATAAATCAATAAGGATAACATTATTCTGGTTATTCCACGTGGAATGTGGTTTTCATTACTTAAGTGGATACCATATGAATGCTGGTCTTGGATTTGGGCCTTGTGAGGTATCAATGTCTCTACATACATGGGAGAAATGGTAATGAGTAGTCCAAGTAAACGTAAAGGAAATGCTTTTGAAAATGAACTGGTAAGCCTCGCTAAGGAGTGGGGCTTATCAGCTCAAAGGGCATGGGGTTCTAATGGTAGGTCATTGGGTAGACATGAGGAAGTTGATTGTATTATTGACGACTATACGGTTCAAGCTAAACGTAGAAAGAAAATAGCATCATTTCTAAAGTGCGAACATACTGACATAGTTGCTTTTAGAGAAGATAGAGGGGATACATATGCTTTAATGCCAATGGATATATTTTTAACATTATTAAAAAAACTGAAAGGATAGTAAATGAAAAGTATTATTAAACATTTGTTGATATTAACTACGATTACAAACACTGAAGGATGTTTGTTATGTGTACATAAAGTACATACATTGTGGTGCTATTGGCATTGGATAGGAGAGAAATGGTGATAGATATAAAAACAGAAACAAAACGAATTACTTCACATAAAGTAGGTGTCTATATGACAATCAGTGAGCTTGATAGATGTATTATTTCATTAAGTGAACAGCCAAGTGTAGATGAAGATGATAGAATATTGGCTAATGAATTAGCTAATCTAGCAAGGCTTGCAAAAGATGAAATAAAGAAGAGAAACAACGATTTGTTATTGAATAAAGATAGACCAACGATTAACGATGATTGTAAATCTGGTGTATGTGATTAAATAATTTGAGGCTCTTTTGAGTTTTTCATTCATACAACTAAAATAAGGAACCTGTTTAGTACGTGGTTTTAGATTTTAGAGATTAACATGAAAGCACTTGTTCGGTTGGCACCATGAGCCTCAAAATACTAAAAGTGAAGGCAGAGACAATAGATTATAGGTTTCCTCTTGTACCTAAATCGACCTTTCTGCCTGAACTTTTTAACTAAAATAAGGAGATAATAAATGTATCATTATATACAAGCACTTATGGAAAATACAGTACCATTCTTATTAGCATGGGAAGCGTATGTATTTTTTATGTTACTTTTCTTTTTAAGTATAGTTATACGATTAAATAGGATGGAACATAAAATACAAGCACTGTTAGACCATGCAGGTATTGAAGATTATAAAGATGTACCAAAAAGAAAAGAAGTAATACTATGATAATATTGGATATTCCCGATTGGATTATGTCATTTACTTGGTTTTCTTTCGGATGCCTAATGATGGCTATATCAGGTGGTATTGCCTTGATGATTAGTGGGCCTGTAATTGATTTTATAAAAAACCGTAAATAAAATTAAGGGGTAGGCTAGTTAACTGGGAATGTTTAAAACTGGTTAATATTACACGTAAATTCCCATAAGAGTTATATGCCTACCCTTTAATAAGAAGGAGTTACTAATGAAGCACGGTGACGGAAAAGCGAATTATAAAAGAAGAAATAAAACTAAAATCAATGATTTAATCTATTACTTAGGAGAAGATTGGATTGATTATGGTATACTGGGAAATGATATCAATATAAAGAAATGGCAGAATGATGCAAAAAGTAATTATCAGCCAAAAAAATGTAATGTTTGTAAAAGGTACTGGCACTTACTCGTTAGAGAAAATAAAAGAAATGATAGAGAGTATCTAAAAACGAGTATATTTGGGAGTACGCCTGCTATAAAAGAGAAATGTTGGAATTGCTGATACTTAGGCTGCTTAATTGTTTTTGTGCGGAAAATACTGAGCTAGCTTATGTTTTTTTTTACTTAAACATTATAAAATGGGTCTAGGTTAACAATATTATTTAAAATTTAATAATCCTGTATTATTAGTGGGTTTATTTTCTTCGTCAGGGGGCAAAGTTAATGGTAATAATCCTAGTAAGAATTTTTTTCTTAATTTTTCTTGAAATGGTTTTGAAAGTGTTGGGAATTGCTTTTCCATAAACTGTGTAAAACCTAAACCTAAATCTGGGTTGGCTGGGTCAGCCATACCCCTAGCGTCTCTAAGCTCTTTCATTGCCATAGCATCTTGTGTTGCGACATTATGTGTCCATAAGTTAGTATTTTTTTTATTTCCAAAATTTCCCAAGGTTTCTAAACTAAAAGGATGACCAAAACTATTTTTATTAGGCTCAATAGCTGAAAGTATGTTATAGCCTTTTACATCTAATCTTATATTAGAACCCCCGTGAGGTATATCTTTCATTATACTAGGGTTAACTAAACCTTCTTGCATTTTTCTATAAAACTCATCTATTCGCCCAACAGGGTCTTGTTTAAATATATCTGAAGATATTTTTGCTGATTTTTTACTGTCGGTATTAAAAAATTCCTTCATCAGTTTAACTCTTTTTACTGCTGTTTGGTTTCCCCATGCAGAATGTTCTGTGAGGAAATCTATATAAGTCCTAGCATCTCTAGATGCATCCATGAATACAAAATTAGGGTCTGAATTCATTTCTACGCCAAATTTTACTTTATTTTTTATGTAATCAGAACTGGTAATATCTTGAAGTCCTTTATTACTAGTGTCAATTACTCTTGCTCCACCACCTGTTGCGTTGAATTGTAAAGAACGCTCAGGATTATCCCTAAGATATCTATTAATAAATGATTCAACATTACCTAAATTTTCAGAAGTTATACTCCCCCATGGATGGTAATTAGCTGTTCCAATATCATTATCTGAATACATATAAGGCGACCTACCATATTGCACATTTTCTGAAGTTACCCCCATTTGTTTTCCAGTCTTAGAATTATAAACTATATCATCTTTAGATGAGAGTTCTCCCATTGGCAAGTCATCTCTCCAAGGACTTTTATGAGTACTAGCACCCTGTTCGAAATAAGAATACCCTGTAACAGTTTTATCTTTCAATCGTTTTTGAAGTTCAGTTGTTGTTATATTTTCTAGTTTTTTCTTGTCAGGATTCCAAACCATTTGATTATTAGGATTAAATCTTTGGTCTATGTAATTATTTAATCCTTTAATTTCTTCTGGTGAGCGAGGAACAAACTGTTTGTACTGCATTACGCGATTTTTTAATTTTTTCAGTCCCTTTTTACTTACATGTTTACGGATAAATGATAAAATACTTTTACCAGTCACTAAGGGATTTAATGCGACATCTGGTGGATTACCAGAAACGAACTTTTGTGGTTCAGCATTATATAGTCCTCTAGCCGTATCTTTATCGATTTTATCTAAAGGTTTTTGCCATAACTCTTGAAGGGTCTTATCTGGCATTACTCAACCTCGTTCTCTTTTCTATTCTTTCTCAGATTAGCCCCTAATTTATGAACGGGTATTCCAAGCATGAATTCAGGGAACATTTCTGGGGATTCAAACGTTTTATATAAACTTCTAGCTAATCTACCGCCTGGATATAGAGTGTGAACGTAATAACTAGTGTATTTATCCCAATCACCATTAATTAAGGCAGTAATCACAGGTAGGTAGTATCTGTGAACAGGGGCTGTTATAGCTTGTAATGGAGCTAAAGCAGGGTGTGGGTAACTACTAAAAAAAGCATTTTCTCTTTCTTTTGGGTCTCCAAATAATAGATTTGCTGTATCTTGTGCCCAAGACAGCGGCGGTGGCATTATGCTATCAAATATTGATGCCACAAATATATTTGCTAAAGATGCTACCATTAAATCCTGAGTAACGAATCTTTTTAATCTATCGACTGATTGCTTATCTGTCATACCATATCTTTTGGCCATCTTATATATGTTTCTTCTAAATCTTACAGAATTCCATGCGAATGGTTGAAATCTAGTCAACATCTTTCCCATTGCAGAACGCGCAATAGCAGGTCTGTTTACATTGTGATATAAAAATTGTGTTGCTTCAACTCCTTTTAATGCCTGTCTTATAAGGTAGGGATTATTAAATTCTAAATGCGGAATGATTTGACCTAATGTTTCCCTAGCTTGTAAGTAATGAGCCATAAAAGCATCTCCCCTTAATCTAGATTCAGATGTTCTCATGAAATATCCACCAGACGCTACAATTGAATCCCAAACCCTATGTTTTATAGCTATTTCTTTAATTGAAGTATCGCTCAATTCGGTAGTACTAAGCTTTTTAGTAACTTCAGATATAAATGGTCTAAGTTTAGTAACAGATAGACTTTTATCCATTGATGCTTCTGTGACATAAAACGATTCTAGTGCCCCGACTTCACTAATCCACCTTCTTATGGTGTTTTTATCTGATATTTTGGTACCATCTTTTAATCTAGCGTCTCTAAATACGTTTGTTAAGAGCCATTTTGTATCATAAGCTTTTGCAAAATTTCTAAAACCAGCATTTGAAATAGTATTTTGAGAGCCACCAAATATATTACCTAACGCTGTTTTAGGGTGAGACAAGAGTGCTAATAGTGACATCTTAGCCTCAAAATTTCCTGTATTAGTTAAAATTTTATGTAATTGTCTCTCTCTAGCGCGCTGGTCTTTAGGAAGTTCACCATAAAAAGGAAGTTTAGGCTGTTTCATTGTCCCAAATCCTGCGATTTTTCCAGTTAGCCTACCTAGACCCTGACTTTTTATATCAAGCCAGTCAATAATAGCTTGGTCTGATATAGCAAATTTTAAACCCTTTACATTTTTATTCTTTTTAAGAGATTGGTCTGTAAATAGTCTTTTTTCATAATTTATAATTTGCTTTTGTATTTGTGCATTTTTATTATCATAATTCGCATCAATATAAGCTTTAATTCTTTTTATTTGATATTTACTTAAACCTATCTGGCTCATGGGTAGTGTAGCACTATGACCCATTTGTTCTCTTATAAATTGCCTCATTGCGTTTGACCACGGTTGATAGACTTCTTCAGGTAGTGGATTATTTTTTTCGTATTCACGTATAACCTTCCTCCCAACTAATGAAAGTGTGTTTTTAAAAAACGAACCCACCCATTGAGTTCCGTATGTTTGCAACACATCAGGGCTGTAACTAAAAAATGGCATTGGAACTTCTCCTCTCGAACCTCCTGTTCCTGGTCTCATTGAAAATGCTCTACTATCTCCCCAATCTTTTTTAGAGTCCCTATATAAAGAATTAAGATATTCTACTCCCCATTCCCCACCATTACTTTCTTTCATTGCTTGTCCTGTTAGTGCCTCAAAATCAGCTTCTTGCATTTTCATATATTTTTCTATATAATGCTTTTTAGAAATACCCTGATTAGGAATAAGCCCTAAATACAGTTTATCATCAAACTCAGATGGTCTATATCTCTTTTTAATTACCCCACCATCACTTATTAATTTACCTTGATGAATTTGGTCTTTAGCTTTCTGGCTGCTTATTGGCAAGCCGTGACCAGCTACAAGGAAAGTAAGGTGGTCTTCTAGTGCCTTATTTAATTTTACTTGCTCACTTTTAAACCATGGATTTAATTTTTCCATATTATGATTAGTTTGTGGGAAATAACCATCTTTAATCTCGCCTATACGGACAAAAGCTTTTTCATTTGGAACCATACCCTTGGTTTTAAAGTCCTTCCTTTTACTCATTCTATGTTTATTCCTAAAATTTTGAGCTTGAGGAGTATTTGGCGCAAACTGTACTGATACAAATTCTTCTAAAATAACTTCATACTGAACCCTGTTTAATAATTCAACACTTAAAGGGTTATTCCTATTGCCCACCATATGTCCGAATAATTCATGTCCTTCTGAACCCATTTTGATAACTTTATTATGAAAATTCTCAATATCAAATCTTCCCCACTTATTATATCTTATCAAGTCATGGATTACAAGACCGTTATCTTTGTAATCATGAAAGTCATCAATTCTTTCCCACTTTATTCTTTCCCAAACACCATCTTCATTAAATAATCCTGCACCTATCCAAGATTCGTACATTTCTTCTTTAAAAAATTTATTTAATTGAGATTGTATGTCTTTTATTAATTCCTTACCTGTAATATCTCTAGTAACTCCTTTTCTTGTCACAGAAAATGTCCTAACATTATATTCATCTCTATCTTTTTTACCATCAAGCCATTCTTTATGATAAAACTCTTTTCTTTCTCCAGTTTTATCCGTAGAAAAGTCTCGTTTTATATTCATATCTTTAACCGCGACTTCAAGTAGCTTTTGAAAATGATGAAGACCGTTTGGTAATGCCTCAATCTCCTGTTTAGATGTTAGGCTATTAAATAAGTTTTCCTGCAACTGATTAGTGATGGCATCTTCGACTCTCCTAATGTTGTTAGAACTACGTTGTAAATATGACATAGCAGATAAAGGAACTTTTATATTAGCCATTCCCTTTTCTCCACTTATATTCTTAACAGGGATTTTTAAGTTGTAAATCTCCTGTAAGTTATCTTTAGACATTCGTTCGCCCACCGTATCTGGGAATATATAATCATTTAATTTTGTCCATTTAGAATCCGTAGAGCTATTATCTATGTATTCTTTTAAATATCTATTAAAGTTACGTAAATCTTGAAAAGTAGCATCTCGTATACTAGTAGTACCAGTAAAGCCGCCTTCTATTTTCATATAAGTATATATATCATCTATTCTAGCAGTTAAAGTATAGGGCATTCTCCTGAGTGTCTTCTTTATACTTGGCAATACTTTGTTTTTTATATCGTTTGGAACTTTAGATTGGTCTACTTTTGGTATATTTTTAATATCTGTTAATCTATCTATCTTAATTTCTTGTAATTTAATTAATTCAACTGTATTCTGAGGAGCGTCTTTCTCAACTGTCTTCATATCTCTAAAGAAAAAATCTATCTTCTTATCTATTAAAGGGTTTCTACTATCAAAAGTATTCATTAGGTCAAACATCCTAGCGTAACCTGTTAAGAAATCCCCTTTTTGACTGTCTGGTATAGACCTTAATTGCCAAGCAAATTTTGGTACACCCGTATGCTCATAGTTCTTATTAAGATTATCAATCCAATTCTGGATTAGGTCTTTATCATACTTATTATCAGCTTCAAGGAGTTCCCTTTGAAGATTTAATCTTCTTTGTTGTTTGGTGTGTGTTTGGGGACTAATACTCCCTAATAAGTGTGAGAAAAAATAATCTACAGCTATTCTTGGTTCGATTCCCATTTTAAGAGCCATTCCTTTTATATCAACAACTCTTTTATTAATCAGCTCATCTGCTTTCGATTGATTTTCATAAACATTTGAATCCTTATCTTTAAATCCCTTTCTAAATAATGCCTTTATGTGCTGTGATGAAGTTGCTATAAAGTCCCTAAAAACTAACCAATCATTTTCAACCTTAGACTTAGGGGTTTTATACATATCAAGTAAACTTAATTGGCCAACTGGCATTTCTTGTATGGTATCAATAGCTTCTTGAATTTTTCTCTTCCACTTAATTGATGTAGCTATGTCTATATCATTTAACTTTTCACCTGAAATCTTTGAAAAAGCTATTCTATTTATATCGGAATAGGGAATTTTACTTTCCCCCTCTACAACTAAACCAGCATCTTGCATGGCTTGTTTTAATTTCCTACCTGTTTGTACTGCCACTATTGCGCTATATAAATCCCATGTATCATTAATTCTAAAGTCTCTTTCAATCGTTGCGTGGTGCTTACTTATAGGTTTATCATGAAAACCTTTTAGGTCTGCTCGACTATTAGTGTACATTTTATCAAACGTTATTTGAACTTTTGGGTCTAACTTCCTCTGTAAGCCCTCCCATATAAATTCTGCATATATGTTTTTACGTTGCCCACCTATTCCTATTTTTTCTAACGGCTTCTGGCTTCTTCTTTTATCTCTGCTTTCCATGGTTCTATATGTAGGATGCTCTGCATACATTATTTCGAATACACGCTTATAATCAATATTCCAATAAGTGGGTTTTACATGTAAATTTTTTCTTATAGCGAATTCAGCAACTTCACTATCTACCAATATATTCTTTCCTAATATTTTTACTGCTCTATCAAGATTTTTAAAATTAAACTGCTTTAATGGATTAATATCCATACTATTCTCACTCATATGCTTAGCGATAGTTACCATAGAGTTCATATAAGTATCATCAATGGCGGTATTCTTCAGTGTTTCCTGAACCTCTTCTATTGTAAAATTTCTATCTTGAGACCAATTATATCCATAAAGTTTTTGATTTAAATCGTGAATCTGATTGTATTCAGTAGAGTTTTTTAGCATATCGAAAGTTGCATTTTTCGGAAGATTCACATCATCGAAAGCTGGATTAAATTTTAGGTCTTTAAATGCACTTCTGAATAATATATCCACCATTTGTTCAGAATTAGCCATTTTAAAATAATTAGCACTATCTGCTGTCCTTGAAGAGGCTTCAACGCCTACAGCATAGTACCCTTCCGCAGATTCTAAGAACTTCTGGCTGGTAGTACCAGTAATTGTGCCTAGGAATTTATTTTTCATAGGACTATATACTTTTATATCTAGTACGCCCCCCTTATTCAGTATAATATCAGATAGAGCTGAATTTAAGAATGACTTAGCATTAACAATTCTACCCAGTCCTTGCTTACCAATAAAAGAAGATTGACCAGCTTTTCTTAAAGCTCCTGGTGACCATTGTGATATAGGGTTATCTTTTACATAAGATTCTTCGGAAATACCATGTGCGTTCTTTTTTTTACTTAATTGACTCCCAAATAGCAGGTCAAATTTTTCAGCCTTGTTTTCAAAAAAGTATTTTTTTCCAAATTGAGTTCTTTCAAGAAAAGCATCATTACCAATTAAGTCCTGCATGTATTCTTTTGGGAGACCTTGGTAAATAAAAACTTTATCACCATCTACGTCTGCTCCATCTATATAGAAATGGTCTCTACCTTTCATATATGTACCATAATCAGATACCCCAACATTATTTTCAACAAAACCTTGTAATAATAATGCTCTTGTACCAGATACTGCATTAGCAGGAACTCGCATTACTGCAAGCATTAATCTTGACCGCATTCTAGCGATTGCAGATGGTGAATGATTTAAAGTGTTCTTACCCATTGCTTCTGTATATATATCAAAACCTTCACCTAGTGTACTTCTTTCATCGTTCAACCATTTTATTCTCATACCCCTATGGGACTCACCGAGCATTACGTGACCTACTTTATACGGAACAACTTTAGTGCCGTCCCAGAAATCATACTTAGTGTTATCTTTTATACCGCCTGTTATGTATTCCATCATTGGGTCAACTCCAGCTACCCAACCACTAGAACTTTCTTCCCATTTTGGTTGAGTAAAGCGCTTAAGGCGATATTCATGAATACTTCTTTGATATAGATTCATATTAACAACTTGAGCTAATGGATTGTAACCAGAGGATTTATACCATTGCTCGTAACTATTAGCATATAATTTTAATGATTCAAGATTAGCTAAGCCTTCAGGGGCTTCTGGCTCTGCTTCCATTTCTCTTATTTTTTTAAACACCTCAAGGTTCATTTCTCTGTGAAGTGGGTGAGTTATGTCATTTACAATATCCATAACATCTTTATCTCTTAATTTAGAGATATCAAAATCTTTAGGTTGTGTTAAGTCTTTATTAGTAGATAGCTCTTCTATATATTTATTATTTACTTCTGTACCTCTTAATGGGACATCAAGAACATCGTTCATAAAGGAATCAAATCCTTCTTTTCGCATTGTTAAAGGGTCAAAAAAAGAGTGCATTTGTTTTTTAATTGTAGTGGACATTGAAGAATGACTGTCTCCGTATACACCTAAATTAATTCTAAAATCCTTAATAGGCATTTTCAAAGATGGTTTTGTAGCTATGCCTTTTTTACCTATAATGTCAAAAATAGTTTTACCGCGAGCTTGCCCTTGATATGTTTCAGTACCTTTAGGTAAATGCTTAATAGAAGAGGTCACTAAAAGCATAGAATTGGGATTCTTTAGTGCCTTATCGTAGGCTTTACCACCTGGGTGGACACCAGCCTTAATTAAAAATAATTGACCCCCTATTTCGACTGCTACCGCTGGTTTTAAATGGGATGTGCTTGCATCGAGTCCAAATGATTCTATGAATTTTTTATGTAAATCAGAATGCATTACTATCCATCCGTCAATTTTACTTTCCCATGCTTTCTCTACTAGCTGACCACTTGCATCTTTAGTCCAGTATGTTTCTGGTTTTTTCCCCTTAACAAGAGCCCTATGGGCTTTTCCTACTATATTTGAGACAAAATCGGTTACTGGCTTTGAATCATTTATAATATATAAGTCTATTTCATCTGTTCCTTTTGTGAGTTTTGTAAAATCTTTAGGATTAGGTTGATAAAATGATTTCATAGAAAAAAGTGCTTCTCTTTTTACTCTAGAAACAGCATCTTTAAAATCATAATTTTTTTCATACAGATAATTCGATTTAAAAGCATCTTTATGTAGCTTATCTAAGAATTGTTTATCAGCAACAGATGCCTTATCTCTAATAAAGCCCATAGATTCATACCAGACCTCTCTATCGAATAAATAAAAATTCTGTAATTTTTTTAAAGTTATATTATCTCCAGCAACACCAAGGTTTACTTTTTTTGCCACAATCTCTTTTAACATAGTATCTATTCGAGTTCTGCGAGTCTGAGGATGAAATGAATAAATTCTTTCAGTACCACTATCTTTTTTAGGTATTTTTAAATAATACCTACCACCTTTAGAGAAATCACCTTTTGTGTTCCATAAGTGTTTTTGTATAGCAAGCCAGTCAGTTGGGGTCATAATAGATTCATATTCCCCTGTAGTAAAATTCTTCCTTTCAGAATAAGGCATAATAGTATAAGTATTTCCACGACCATCTTCTTTTACAACTTCTCCAAACTCCCATACTTTTATATCATCTCCCCAAAGTTTTTTATGAATAATTTCATCTGCTGACTTTGGAGATAAGGTAGATACAATCTTATTTAAAATATTTTTATGCCAAATCTCTTTTACTTTACCAGAGCTAGAGTCTAAAGAAACTAAGGGCCTAACTTCATTTTGTTGTACGCTTAAAAATAATTGCTTTAGTCCATTTACCATATTATCAGGAAATGCCAAGCCTTCGTGCCTACTTGTTAAGGTGTCTACATAATTTTTTACCGATTGGTTAGCATTCGCATCTGACCTTATTATATCCTTATTGAAGAGATTAACAGCATCTTCCATTAATTTATCTGAGCTTATATTCGGTAAGTTTTTTGTAACTTCCTGCAACTGATTAAAAAACTTTCTCAGAGTAGGGGCATTACTTACTTCTGGCTGTCCTTCAACGATGGAATTTTCTGCTTTTAGAATGTCTGAAAAACTAGCAACAATTTCTTTATTTGGTTTTGTATCAAAGTAATCAATAACAGCTCTATCTAAAGCGTCTATAGCACCAGTCGTTTTTATTTCTTTTATTTCTGCTTTAGTAAGCGTCTTAATGACCTTTGCCATCTCAGGTGTTATTTTATCAGTAACAATAGCCTCATATACTTTATTTACAATTCTATCGCGTACCTTCATATTTTCATACTTAATTGGTGTTAATTCCGCTACTTCTCCCTTTGCTTGTTGCTTTTCATATTTGTCTAAATCTTTTACGTCCTTATTCTTTTTTTCTGCTATTTTTCTCATTGCAAGTTGTATATCTGCTTCCATCGTTTCCTTCAAAGTAGCACTAGCAATAGATAATTGACTATCATACATCTCACCTAAATGATGGAAATGACTTTCTTTTACAATACCCTGAGCTTCTGGGTCTAATTCTTTAAATGCAGCTGTTTCAGTCATCTCCCTTATATCTTTAAAGCTATATTTATTAGTGCCATCTTCGTTTTTAGCAGAATTAAAATGATTAAAATAATCATTCGCTTGTTTTGCGCTAGCACCCTGAGCTTGGAAGCCAAAAAAGCCTCCTAATAAATATTCATACAACTGTGTAGCAGTAGGAGCCCCTTGCATGGTAGCCATTCCACCTTGAAAACCACTTCCCGCAACCATACTTACAAGTCTTCTATTGTTTGCACTAATAAATTCTTTACTATATTTAAATAACCCAGCCATACCAGCGCCTCTAATTTTTACATTAGGATGCTTAACCATTTTACCAAGAGTTACAAAATTGCCTAAACCACCAAACGCTCCACCAGCAACAGCTCCAAATACAATATTATTTAATTCATCATTTTCACCGTTAAATGAACCACTTATTAAACTAGCTACAGCAAGATGACCAGATTGAAATGCGATATCAACCGCTTTAGCTGTTGAGGTTATTTTACCAGTAGTTCCAATATGCTTAGAAACTTCCCAACCATACTTAGCTAACTTATCTTTAACAAATGATTCTGCGTAATCAGCTCCAGCCATAGGTACTGATTTGATAGGAACTTTTCCAAGACTACCTATATTGACTTTTGAACCAGAACGCATTACTCCCCCTACACCCTGTAGGGCTTCACCAGTATATCCAATGCCTCTTCTAACTTGATTAAATGTTTTTTTAGCTATACCAGCGCCAATTCCCCTAGTGGCTAATTTTGTAGAAGAAATACCTAATCTAGCTATGGCAGAACCACCGCCAGTTACCACTGCACCAGCCATAGGTAAGGCAAATCCAAGTAAATGACCCATGCTATTTGCGATTGCTTCAAATTCCCCTTGAGGTTCTTCTGCCCATCCCCCAAAAGATGCAGGGCCAAGAAAGCCCTCTGTAAAGCCTGAAGTGAATTGAGAAAGGTAACCGCTTGATTTTTGGGCTAGTTTAGCGCCAGCAACAGAATTATCAAAAGGAATGCCATATATGTCAGCATATTCTTTTATTTCGGCTACTTGACTATCGGTAAATAGGTGAGGATTTAAATTATAACCTGTAATCCTACTTTTTATATCAAAAGGTGTCACTACTTATTAATAACCATCTTGAATCCAGACTCTATTTTTCCACTTCTCTTCTGGTATCTCAAGTTGTTTTATTAATGTGTTAACTTCATCATACACAGATTTAGCTTGCACTTCCTGTTTGTTACTAATATTTAAAGCTCCCAGAAAGCCTCCTCCGTCTTTAAAATCAGCTCCTTGGTCTGACATATTTAAATGCTTCCATACATCTAACACTAATGCTTCAGCTTCCTGTCTTCGGGGGTCAGTTTTAGGGATGTCTAAACTATTTATTCTTTCAACCATCATTCTTAACTCTTGGGATGGTGAGTTTCCACCAGTAGTACCCCTATACTCTTCTATCATTTCACTTTCATCGAGCCCCATGGTTTTATCTTCATCAAAAAACCCAGCAAGCCCACCTCTCAGATTTGGAGGTATATAAGCATCTCTTAATTTTTTCTTTTCTGCATCAGCATCATATTTCTTTTCTTGTCTTCCCGCAGTATGTCCCGCCAGCATTCTCTCAATCACAGACTCATTTTCAAGCCTATATCTTGCTAAACTCTCCTCTATCTTTGCATCCCTTGTTTCTGCATCTGCTTTAAGCCGTAACTCGAGTTCTGCAATTCTTGCTGAATCTTTTGAAATTCCACTTTTCCGTAAATGTTGCATTTCGTTAAGAGCCTTCTGAAGCAAAAACGCATTCTGCTTCTCATTGGCCTCGTTACTAAGCCTATTAGCTAATTCTGTTTGTTTTGTTTCGTGAACTCTCTTCTTTTTATTTTCAGTGCTTTGAAATGATTTATCATTCGCTCTTTCCGCTCGATTTCCGAAACTTTCGAAAATATCATATATCATATTATCTTGCCACTTCATTATGACCTCCTTATTGTTTCTTTACGGGTATCTAGAGCCATAATCCTGTCGGATGTTTGAGCATCTCTTTCCATGTTTTTAACAATGGTATCCGTATAATTTACATTAACTTTATTTATTGCGCTTTGAATTGCTTGATTATTTTTCATCCCCCTACTGGAGTCAGTTGCAGTATTACTTTGAGCATAATTATTTGATTGAATTATACCACCTGTTTTTTGTTGCTCTAATCTACTAATCTGATTAACACGATTTAACGCGAAATCTTTGCGCGTTTGATTATTAATTTCTGTATTTTTAATATCTTTATTAATCGCATTAATCATACCGCTTTCTCTATCGGCTGTACTGCCACTTTTCCATAAGCCGAGCATTTCACCACCTTCTCCAATGAGCCCACTACGTCCAAATGTAGTATCCCAAAACCTTTTTCCTTTCTTAGTTTGAGAAAGGTAAGCCCCTGCTAACCAGCCAACAGGGCCACTCAGCAAACCACCAACAGTGGCGGCGGCATTAGCTTTTAAAAATCTTCCGATTTTTTTGTTATTGTCCATATTATATCCCCAGTGATTTATTTGCTTTACTAAGAAACGAACCCTTATTATCAAGACCCATTCCTAATCCCAACAACGCTAAAATATACGGCATCGACGGGTTCTGCATGGCTGTCCCAATTGTACTAGCCGAAGCTTTATCTATAGCTTCTTTTGACATGCCTTCTTGAGCAAGGTTTGTGCCTCCATGTTTCATTGCATGCGCCCCTAGCTCATGCATTTTATTAAATTCAGAAGTGGGATTATAAGTGTTTTTTATCATACCAAATAAACCATCTTTGACAGGAGCGTATCCTTCAACGCCTGGTTTTCCCAGAATTTCTTGAAATAAACTATAGGCATCACTCCCTGTCTCACTACCATATATCTCTTCTAACCAAGGCTGTTTCCCTTTTTGTTTATAATGAGCCGCAACCTCTCTTCCGAATTTTGCAGTATTAGTACGTTTTTGACCTATTCCATAATTATTAACCCCACTATAAATAGTTAAGAGTTTATTTAACATATCTCTTCTATCTACATTACTTCGGTTCCCTGACTCATAATTAGATAATGCTTTACTATAGTTATTTGTTGGTTTATATCCGTTCATATTATTTCCTCATAATTCCTCTAAATGTAAATGTTATATCTGATAAAATAAAATTTTTAAAATCAGAATCCTGTTGCCCCACTGTATCTAATTTAAATTTTAATGAGATAGAGCGACCTTTGGCTTTGCCTGGAATTATTAACTCAGCAGTAGATAATAATCCGTTTGTTCTTTTAAATTTTGTCTTGCCAGAACGAGTAATTACGTAATTATTAGTCGGCTCTGGGTCTAGTGAATTCCATTGGCTTTCATCATCAATTTTATATTCAACCGTTAATGGACTAGCCCCAACTCCTTCAATAGAATAAGATACATGTACCCTACTATATTTTTTAATAATAGTAGCATCACCGCCATCATATTCCTTTGTAATAATATGCCCTTTACTAATTTCCTTTTTAGTCTTAGAGCTTGATTTTAATCTGATTTCAATTCCCATTATTCGATAGCGTCGTTGTTACTTTTTTGATTAGTGTCTGTATAACCATCAGCTTTGTTTTTTGGTATATTTTTGTAATTCTTTTTAATTCCTTCACCAAACGTAAGTGGGACAGTAGCACTTGCTGTAGCAAGATTTGACATTACAAATGTATCGTTAGCATCGGCAACCACGGTTACTGACGATACTGTAGTATTAGTAGGTACTCCATCACCATTAACCGTTCTTCCTGCAAACACATTCGCGTTATCTGGAAAACTAACCTCACTACTAGCTGAAGTCGTAACACAATTATTTACAACATTAGCTGGTTGGTTGAACTCCTCACCCCATAATAAATGCCCGTCTACAGTTTGAGCAAAACCTGTTTTTTGACGACTATTAAATAAATCATTTGATGAACTAAAAGCTTTATTATTAAATGAATAAATTAATGTTTCATTATTATATGTTAAATCCCTTGGAATTAACACTTGATTCCAATAAGCATCATATCCACAATGAAGTCTTGAACCATAAAATGTCTCCCATTCTTGTTTTGATAATGTACTTCCTTTTGGATTTTCTGTTAATCTCTCTAGGGTTTCACCATCGTAAATATATATACCACTTCGACTGACCCAAAAGATACCATAAGGAGTGAGGCAAACTTGATTCTCAGATTTAATTCCGACATGATGAATAATTTGTTCAATCACTTCTCTCGTTTCTCCATTCTCAAGAATTTTAAGAGCCATAATCGTTAAACTATGTTTTTTAAATTGACATAATTTATTTCCCACTACATTCAAAGATACAATTTCATCACCATCATTTATAGTTGCTTCAACTAAATTACTAATACCAACTGTTCCATACATGCCTGGAACTGATTTTAAAATGCCATCAGGTTTATAAACTAAAGAATCTTCCTTGCCTCTGATATGAACATTGCCATAGTAGGCTCTACGATTAAATATACATGCAGTTTTCCAACCAGAGCCACCAACATCAAATCCAATAGGGTCTCTATAATCTAATCCATAACGCTGATAAAAACTTTCTATAAGATTAGGGGATGTAAAAATTAAATAATTATTTCTTTTATAATGCTCAAAATCATTCCCAGAGTCAGACAAAGCCCCAGTTGAATAGCCATGAAGGTCGGAATTAAGAGTTAAAGAACTCAATGGAAACCAATCTCCAGATAAATTGCTTCTAAATCCCTTATTTAAATTTATATCACAAATTAAATAAAGATTAGACGGGTCTGTCTCTGTATACTTAGCCCAAATCTCAACACTTTTTAATCTTTCATTATACGCTGAAGGATTATCACCCCCAGTTCCCCCAGATAATTGCCTTCCAATAATTACCATAATACCCATTGCTCGGTTGTCTTCTTGGCTGGCCGTACTTTGATAGTTTGTACTATCAGTAGTAGCATCTACTTGGAATCTTTTTGGTCTACTAACATAACCACCTTCATAAACATAGCTAAAATAAAGTTCTACACTATTAATTTTAGAAAAAGTGCCAAGTGTGTTATTTTTTGTATCTAACGTACTACTTCCATCAAGGAATTCTATATATGCCTTTATGCCACTTGCCTCTACCCCAAGTTTTCGATGAAATACTTGTTTAACAGCAATTTTTGAAATATCCTCATCAGTGGCTGCACCGCTTCTTCCAAACATAAGCATATCGCTAGATGTATCAGTAAACAAATTAACCCTATCTTTAGGGCTTAATGCCATGTGTGACCATTGGGATGGCAAGGAACCTCCAGCTAAAGCTCCAGCATCAATTAATTCTTCATGAGGCGTTAGAGCTAAATCAGTAGTAGTAAAATTTTCCCCCATTAAATCAGCTGATAAGTATGTTTTATCTGTAGATAAATAACCAAACCACTGTGGTTTATTATTCACTCTAAATGAAGAATCACAAACATTTAAGTATCCCTCTGAATCAAAAAATGATACGTCAGAATTATTTGTAGTGACAGTAGAATCTATTTTCATATCTATTGTCCAATCAGTCCATTGGTCATCATTCAATGAATAAACAGTTGCTTCAGAATTATCTGTAGCAACAGCTACTAAATTAGCTTCTCTATCTCCTGCTGTTTGTATATCAGTAAAATCAACTTCATTTGCTCTAGTAACAGTAATATTTTTTATTCCATAAGGTTCAGTTGTTCGTTCATCTTGAAAAATCTCAACACCATCACTTGTTATTTTCCAATATACTGCATTTTTATCCTTTATTTCATCTGAATCAATAATTCCTTCACCACTACTACTACCACCAAATAATCCGTTAATTAAATCGCTTGCTGTTTCTCCCTGAATATTTTGATATGTTAAAATATGCTCTGCGTGAGTTGTGTGGGAAATATCAGTCCATACCTGAATAGTGATTGTATAATCATGTTGAAATGCATTTGAGATATTAGTAACACCATAAAGCCACTTGCTGAATTGTCCAAATACAGGACTTACGCCTGCGCCATTCCATAAGATAGTATTAGCATTCCTATTGATTGTTGAATTAGTACTAGTAATATCACCATTATAAAGAGCCCACGTTATCTCTGTAGAATCAATGGTTACACTCCCACTTGAAGGTCTCCTTTTTCTTTCAGAAGGATAATTAGTTGTGCCTCCGTTATCAGGCCAGCTTCCTTCTACATTATAATTTATTTTTCCATAGTACTCAAATTCCATTTCCATCATCCATACTGGATAATTAGCTACATCAGCACCAAAATCTTCATCTACTATTTTTTGAACAACAAATTTATTTGCTCCATCACTTAAATTCATTGAAGCTGTTGAATCGCTTAAATGGTCAGCGTCATCAGCTTCATCAGAATAGCTAACTGCATCTGTAGAGCTAGGGTCATAAAATTTCCAAGCCCAAGGAATTGTGTAAATACCTGAATCGGTACCAGTTGTTTTTATATTAGCCATTGTTTCAAGCGCCAGTACTGTATTTCCTTGCATTTCTAAATTCTCATTATAACTAGTCCAACTTTCGCCCCCTTTTGAAGCATTAGAATAATTAAGAATGTATTCTTCTCTATCAATATTATATATAATTAAATCCCTTGAATCTTCATTCCAACTTCCAAAATCTGAAGAAAAGTAAAAACGTATAGTTGCTCGCTTAGCGGTTTTTGTTTCTGTAATTGTAGGCGCACCTAAATTAGATGGAGATTGATTTAAGATAATTCCCCTATCAGAAGACCATGCATGAATATTCTTAGCATTCCCATTAGGCAACATATCATTAAAGGAATTAGTAGAAACGACTACTTCATCCTGTATTGTTGTTAATTGCCCCTCAGAATCAGAAATAAAGTTTTTACTTTCAACCAATTGATTGTCTTGTAAATTCTTTTTATTAGAACTGCGATTAATTCCACCACTAAAGTCCCTGATTGATTGTTGTTCTTTAGCCACGTATTATTTTTCCTGCATAAGTAGTAATTCCATTAACAATATCTAAGACTACTAAATTAAAATTTCCATCATCGAATATATCTACTAATCCCACGTTATGAGTCCAATTTGTAGCTCTGCCCTTTAAGTAGTCTTTACTCATATCCGTTAAACATCCCATTGAATATGCCATATGGCTTCCTGAGATGTGCGTGATGACTGCTTTTTGGGAATCGTGAGTGTGCCCGTAGATGATATTGCATCCCAACTGTAAGGCGTGAGTTCTTGCATGGGCAATTCCCATGTAGTGTCCTCCGTGATAAGCGTATAACTTGCTTCCAAACACTTTAAAGATTTCACCGTAGGGATGCCACTCATAGCCACGCTCATCGAATTTGAAAGCCCTTCTGGAGCTATAATCTTCAAGATAGGGGTTTTCCATGACGAAGTGGTCAAACCAGAGTTCATGGTTCCCTTGGGCAAATTGCTTTTTATTACACTTAACCTGAGCCAATGCCTTATCGATTCTATCCAGTCCAGCATTACCTTCTTTAATTTCCTTGTTAATAGAAGGCAACTGATACTCAAGAGGTGGACGCTTCTTTTTAGACCATTGCCAGTGGGAGACGGATTCACCATCAATAGCATCTCCTATGAGTAAGAAAGCAGTTGGTTTCACAGCCTTTATTACGTTTAAAGCGCATTTAAATGCCTTCTCGTCGTGATTGGGAAAATGTATGTCTGGGAAGACAATCACTCGTTCTTTTATAGTCATGTATCATTCCTTTATCTCAAAGTGAACTAAGTCATCAAAGTTATTATC
>TARA_R110002074_G_scaffold127231_4_pt1 | contig 28746 bp, 23 predicted proteins | sample TARA_R110002074 | Tara Oceans TARA_R110002074 (sample SAMEA4397215) | marine metagenome | biome: Polar Biome; feature: [MIX] marine epipelagic wind mixed layer (ENVO:01000061); material: water (ENVO:00002006), including particulate matter (ENVO:01000060) such as... | depth 10-100 m | reverse complement strand
TTCAAGAGCGTGGCTCTCGACCATTGTTCGAATACCGTCAGAGAAATCAGCAGTAGCCGGAACAAGCTGTTGGAGCATTGCGGACAGGGACTGGTCGATCCATTTATAATAATCAATATATTTATCAAGGTCTGGGGTGTTCCCGATCTTTTCGAAGAAGAGTTCTCTAAGTTTGCCAAGTTCTTTATAGTCTTGACGATAACGATTCTTAGGATCGCCAATTAAATCATTGTATGCCACAACAGAGCCAAAAAAGTTCATGATCTCTTGAGTGATTGTAGCGTACATGCTTTTTTCAAAAGCAAAATAATAATTGATGGGTCTTGTTTCTCGCGTAAACTCGACATCATCTTGATGACTTAAAATACTAATTGTATCTTGGGCACTCAAGCTTTCAGGGGCGTTCTGACGTTGAGCGTCGATATAAGCTCTGTCCACTGCTCCAGTGCTGGAAAGTCGCATATTGTAAGCCTGACCGTCGTAAGAAGAGCCAACTGTGTTTGCGAACTGAGGGTTGTTTTGGTTGTCGTGATATCGATTTACAAGATCATTTTGAACGGTCGTCAGGACTGGATATGTGGCGTCTTCGACTAAGAACCCGCCTGCTGTATCAGAACCGGTTACATTATCAAAGTTCCAGTGCAAGGCAAGTGTTTCTGATTCGGGGACCAAGGTGCCTGTTAGAGCACTCTGCATCAAATAGGCGCTTCTTCCGGGTCTAAGGGCACCACGATTTTTAGGATCTTTTCCGTGCGCCCTAATTGCCTCATCCTCGATATAGCTTTCCCAATGCATCAATGAGCAAGCGTGAATATCAGTTTGAGTGTTCAAAGAGCCAGTCCAGTTAGTTTTTTCAGCCCCCAGATAATATCTATGAGGAGACGTTAGGTACTCTATGCGACTGAGAGCTGATGAGGTTAAGTAAAACTCGTTTTTTAATATCCCGCCCTCGTAATTAACGCCATATAACTCTAAAACAGTGTATGTATCATCTATGTCGTAATCACTGGCGCTCCCAGCATCGGATCCCGATACAATGTCCGAAGATGGAAATTTTACATTTTTTGTTCTAACTGCGAAATTCCATCGCGAATTATCATACACATCGGAATAAACGCTGGTCGTTAAATGAAAATCTGGAGTGCCTGAGCGGTGTGATTTGAAAAGAAAGCGAGCGTCAGGCGATTCTTCCTCGGCGCGAACAGCATACAATCCCCAACTACAATCATCATTAGTTGTTATCTGTCTATAGCACAGAGGACTACTGTCGTGAGGAACGTGTGTTCCAAAGATCGAAGACGATAAAAATGGAGTATTAAACCACGCCAAGCTTCCCCGATCTGTTATTTTCTTGGGGAAGATTACATCTACTTCGGAAGTGGTAGCGAGGTATTCGTTTACTGCTCCGGAAACAAACGTGGGCTCAAGTGTCGCAAGGGTCGCTGATTGTTGAGTTACAACGCCTGCAAAACTATCTGGATGGTTAAAGTTTACATAGTTTTTTCTTGAAACCGTGGGGTCGTAATTATCTCTGATTTTTTGGACAGTATTGTTCCCGTAAAGGTTAAGTCGAACAACATCATCTCCGACACCGTAACATCGAATTAGATTTCTGAAAGATTTCAGAGTTCCCTTGCTTTTGTAAATATAAACAAGGTTATTGTAAATATTTTTATAAATTCTATCTTTAACGCCTTTAATATCTAATTCAAAATTCCTAACCTCATCGCGGCTCATTATCTGAGCTAAGATATCTGCATCCGCAAAAATCTCTGGGGCTTGCATACCATAATTGGCAACGAGACGGTTTGCAACAGGGATAGGTTTATTGGAGCCAGAAACATATTCAACATCTTTTAGCGTTGGAAGCTCTTCAATCTGAAGATGTATCGAATCCATGTAGCTGCTCATGATTTGCATCATCTGCTTCAAGGTTCCGGGATCCTCGTCCACTATCCAGCCCGGCAGACGATTATATAGAGTGGAGTTGTTGGTATAGTCAAAAACAGTTCCTGATGCTATCAGAGCAGATCTTGCATCTGTAACCAGTGCGTTGTCGGATCTAATGATTGGGTCTTCCCACTCCTCAGATATGGCTGACGCTGATACCATAGCTGAGCCAGTATTTCTTGCCGTTGATCCGGGATAGTTGTACCACAGACCATTTGATATGCGCCCACTGTAATCTAGAGTTATGGCATCAATAGAACTTGTGCCGGTAATCCCTTCATTAAATTTATAATATACTCCCAAGTCTGCATTTGCTGGGTCTGTGTTGGTGCCTCCGCGTACTTGCCTGAAGTAATTGAGCCCAATATCCTCCGCAGTTCTTGTAGTCTTCCAGTAACGAAATTCGTCCATAGAAGCTTCCAGCCCGCCATATCCCTGATAAGTTGTATTCGGGGACACAAAAGCTTTAAAGGCGTTGCCAGATGGAGCAGTCTGTAGGGCACCAAGATAAGCAACTAGAGAGCCTGTGACTTCTCCGAAAGTACCTATATCGCCAGAACTAGAGGCTTCAATATAAGCTCCACTATGAAATAGTTTGGCTTCAAGGGAGCTATTGGCGGAACTAGATTGGAAAGTAAAAGCAAAGTGTTCCCAGTTTCCAGCCATCGAAGACGTGGTAATAGTAGAGCCAAGTTGCAAATCCCAAACTGTAGAGCCCGAGGCTATATGAACTCCGAACGGATAAAGTCCTCCTGTGCCTGTCTCAACTGGTCCACTAGCGGTCAGATAGATAAGGAGTCGCCCATACTGAGAGTGGTCGTGTGTAGTTGTGCTTACAGAAGTTCCTGTAATCTCTCCATTCCAGAGATCTAAAATCGCAGTCTTATTTCTCGTGTCTGTGTCCGATCCCTCACCCCATGCGTCCTTCTTAATCCAAAATTCAACAGTTACCCCGTCACTTAAATCATAGCGAAGATTTGAAAGCCTTGTCCCGTCTCTTCCGTCAGGAAACTGCCTGTCTGTGTCATAAATGTCTGTATCATAATAATTTGCGCCAGTAAACTGAGAAGCTAAAGTGCCAGATGCCATACCACCAGAAGCAGTGTGTGGACCACCTTTAATTATAATATATTCTTTGTCAGCAGGTGGCACAACTTTCCAGCCATCTATAGCGTCTGCACCGGGGGAATACCCACTTGCATGTATAGTTACAAAACCTGTTGTGCGAGGGTATTCCTTGTCAAAAACGTACAGGTCGAGATAAGACGAGCTATTATAAAACTCTGTCTGCTCAGCCTCTGATCCGTCGTAAGGGAAATTAGCTAAAACCCTATCAAATGCATCTGTATAATACATTTCAGCAGATCCAAAACGAACAAACTCATTTGGGTCACTATAATCAATTTGGGGTATAAACCTTTCACCCTGTTTGATCTTAGCTTCTACGTTTCTCCCTGACTCAACCTTTTTAGAAACGGTCTGAATGTCGGAGCTTTTTAATATTTTATAGGGTGATCCCTTATCAAATAAGTCTCTACTTCCCATCTTTGACCATCCTATGTCTGTTGCTCTTCAACTCTAAATTTAAATATATCTGGCTGCTCCACCCATGACCCAATAGCTCCGTTATAAAATGCAAATTTTAAACCATAAGCGTAGTCGCCCTCTAACATATTCATATCCAAATCAAAATAGTTACCACTAACATCAAACGAAAGTTGAGTTGCCAAATCACTGCCCGTCCCGTAAGAAATGACCTCTAAATCATCTGCTATCCTGTAAACCATAAATGACGCGCTTTCAATAATCTCTGTCTCTATATCCGCTGTTGCTCTAGTATAAATAGTTGGATTCCAATCTTTTTGACGAGCATATAATCTAAACCTAGCTACCTCTTTACGACTATATATCGACCTCAAATTGGTAACTGATAAAGCATATTGGGTACTAGGGCTTATATTGGAAGAATCCAGAGACTCTGGTGTGATAGAGCCAGTGTGAAATCTCGTTCTGTAATGGTCTCCGTCGTGCATAGTTCCGCTAGACCAAACGTCATATAAGGTCCCAATAGGCGCTGCTGCCGACGTAATTGCTACAGAGCAAGTGTAAATGCCTGTTTCATACCACCCCCCTGTCGCAAAAGTGGCTAATGCTTCAGAAACCCCGCCTCCAATACTTAACTCAAGACGAGAGCCACTTGGTGCGGTATCGTCTGAACTTCCCGAAAATAAACTTACCATAATTGAACCTGTTGTTCCAATCTCGGGTATGTCCCTTAATTGACCGCGAACATAGTTATAAAGGTAAAGAGTGTTAAGGTTCTCTTCGCCCGGAGCGAGTGAGCTACTGTAATAAAAGTTGCCACGGTCATCTTTTTCTGCTGAGTCCCACCTAGCCTCGATGACAGGTCTTCTAAAAAAGAACTCTGAACTTCTTCCAAAGAATTTCTTTGTGTAATATGAGTCTAATGCGCCACTTTCATTAGGAACTCCGTAGGTGGCGTAGTCTTCATTGAGTGCCTCCTGTGTTCCTGTCAACTTTAGCATCAAGCCATAGTTATTAAGTGCCCCATAAATGTTCTCTTTGTCGTTTGCCCACATTTCAACTAAAGGTGTAATGTCCTGCTCAAGGTCCTCAGTTCCATCTTCAAAGTACATTTTATAAAACTTATTGGGATTTCCTGCTCCTCCAGTAAAGTTTCCGATAGTGACGCCAGCCGCGCCGTCCGTATTCGTTCTCGTGCCAAGAATGCCCGAGACTTTTTGTGTAAGAGTTGTGGTGGCGTCACTGTTGTGTGTCGCACTTATGGTATTTACACAAGTTGAGGTTGCATCATTGATAGCCAGTGCAAATTGAAGAGCGGCGGTTGTTTCGTTGCTTGCCCCTTTTGCTGTCTGAACTCCAACTTTATTGTCTGCTACAAGATCGTCGCCTGTTTCGACTGTGAATGTGTGAGAAGTTCCTGCTGTGTCAATAATAACAAAAGTCTGACCGTCCACCAAAGCGCCAGCGTCAGTAACAGTGATCGTAGCAGTGGCTGCTGCTGCCTCTATTAAATCGGAAGCAAAGTCGCCTCCCTTGTGCTCCCAAGAACCCGTTAACCCGCCTTCAAGCCAAGTTACGCCAGCTTTTCCATAAGTTAGGTCTGTATACTGCTCCATGTCTAGACCTGTCCCCTCTTCCCAGCTTCTAGTGATCGCATTAGCCATCAGATACATTTGTTTAGGAACAGTTTGGCTATGTGGTGCATTAAACATTTTTAAATAAAAACTTACATTACCACTGAGGGGGATCGTACTTGCACTTCGATCTGTCTGGATCGCATCTACAGGGAATTTAATAATCGTCCTTGTCAACTCCGATGATAAGCCAGAATCTGAGCCGCTCGCTTGCCCATAAATTGAAAATATTTCTAGGACATCAGACGCTCCCATATTTGCGCCTGTCCCTCTTGTCGTCAGATCTGCTTTGAAAGCATTTGTTATTGTAGCGTCTGCATCCGCATAATATCTCTTAATAGCCATTATTTAATCGCCCCCTGTATATCTGCTCCTGAAAACTTTAGTTCCATACAAACATTCTCAGGTACGTTCAAGTATCTTCCATCTGCTGACATATTTGCAGCAAAAGAGTATGTGGTGTCTGAATAGACTCCTCCCTCTTTTTGAACAAGTTCTGCGTCGTAGGTATCTACTACCCCTCTAACTTTGTTTAGTGTTGAGTATATATCAGTAATGTATATTGCCTCCCCAAAATAACGAGGCTGGGCATATAAGCTAGCCAGCGCTCTACTACAAGCCTCAAGAACTTGATATTTGTTAAAATCAGGATCTGCGATGACAGCATATTTAATTCCAAAATTAACAATTCTGCCATCTAAAATGTCGATTGTGTCATGAATCATTTTGACTTTTCCAAGCCAAGTTTTTAAATTCTCTTTCAAAGGTGTAGTCGCAGTCACGAGAGTGCCATTATTATTTTGTGACAGGACATACATATTTAAATTTCGCTTAAATGAATCATTGTCTTTTAAAATTTTACATCGCTTTATTGAGCCAAACTGAGGTGGCATTGAATATGCTTGAGATTCATAATCGGTTGCCGTTACCGCCCTATTTTGAGTTGCAAAATGATCAATTGCTCTCCTGCGAATTTCAGTTAAACTACTGCTGGAAACGCCTCCGACTATAGGGCTGGGGTTGTTGCATTCTATTGAACCAATCACCGAAGCCATTACCTGTGGAGACAATTGGCTTACATCGTTAAATTCTACTATAGGCTTGGTAACTGCACTTACAGACCTAGCAGCAGCATTAACATTGTCAACCGTGTTAATCCGATAAGAGATGGTTAAAGTGGTGTTAGACGGGGCTATACCAAACTTATCTGTATCCAACATTCTAGATGGATCAAAAGAAGAGTCCTCTATAAATTCTTTACCCGTCATGTTTAATACAAGATTTGATGGCTCAGCAATAGAGTCTGTATTTAATTCCGAATCTGAACCATATCCAAACTGTAAATATACTTGAGTTCCATCTTGTTCTACAACAAATCTTCTGGGTACAACCACTGGCTTGAGGACTGACGTCACTTGATCACTAGCCGTGCCTCCTCTGTTAGCCATCTCTTTATATATGACATTTTGAGAAAGATAATCAACTTCAACATACTCATGTCCTTGATCATCAAAAACTGATACTATCTCTGCGACCCTGCTAGAGTTTAATTTCATTCTTCTAAATCTTTGAAAATTTCCTACTGATTTTCTTTCTACAACAAATTTACCTGAAACCACATCTCCTGACGTCTTGACTGCATAGCTTGTTGGGACACCGGTAGAATCATTTACACGGGCAGCAACCACAGGGTTTGTACTGTCTGCGAAGTTTACATTTCTAGAAAGCAAAAAAGACGAGCCACCAGTGGAAGATACTGCACTGCCCGCCTTCATAATTGGCAAATATTTTGTATCAGGTCCGAGACCGCTAGAGTTTGCCGGGACTACGATGTAAAACTCGCATGTACCCACTGATGATGGGGATCCACGGAATTTATACCCCATTTGTTTTGCATGGCGAATAACATTTTTTCGCTCTGTGGCTGTATCAAAAAATGATTCGTTTGCTTGATAGTCTAAGTAGAATGAAAGGTTGTCTCCCACATAGGAAACCATGTCTAACATTAATGCACCAAAAGAAGCCTCGTTAAAGTCTCGGAAAGTTTCAGGATAATATCTCTTTGAATATTGAACCAGCTCGTTTTTTATAGATTCAAAGTCGCGAGCCGTGTAATTTATTGGTGTATTTCTTTTTGGCATATGTTGTCACCTCTGAGGATAATTAGTCTGCTAAACAGAAATAGGCAACGTTAGAACTGCACCAATGCTTAAAGGCGATATTACATAATCAATCCGTATATTTAAAAAATTATCAGCCATAGTTTCTCCAACACTTACAGCCCCTTGTTTCTGATTAAACGACACATCCATAATTTTTATATAAGGCAAATATTTGCCCGTTTGAGACTTGATACGGGAAGTTATATCGCTAAGCGTAGCGGGAGTATATTGCCAGAACAGATAGTTTCTTATTCCCACACCAAACTTTGCATCCATTACTCTTTCGCCCGGAGAAGTTAAAACAAGCATTTTAAGATTTTGTGCCGCAACTTCCCTGAGCGTGGTAAGCAGTCCGAACGGACCGTCTACCTCTGTAGTGTGTAATGGGAGTGCTGCTCCATATCCTATAGCCATTTTAGTTACTCCTCTCCCTTTATGGGCAAATTATTTCATTTTTATCCGTGGGCTTTTCAATGCGTGCTCGGAAGATAAACCAACGCCATCCGGGATCTTTATTTGATTTTGGCTTTTTATCTTTTGTAATCTTTTTCTTTCTTTGTTTCTCATCTTCATCTTCATAAGTAGGGTCGGATGAATGATAAAACTGCATAAATGCAGCTTTAACTGCTCTTTTTGATTTTTCAAAACTTTTTTGATTCCATGATCTGAAGCCTTTGCCAAAACCCATCCACTTACCGCCATCTTTGACCCAACCATCTTGTCGCCACCCCACCGAAGGCATAAAATTATTAACAGTATAAATAGCCAACCATGATAACATCTTTTTGAAAGGAATGCATGTCTCGAACAATAAGCGATATTCAGGGGACTGAGCCAGCTCATCCACTAAACAACTTCTGTTGTCTAAAGCTGCGGCGGCTAAATCGCCAGAAAAATCCGAAATGGTTCCACCGCCTAGTCCGCCAGTAGCATATTCTCCCGAAGTTAAACTTAGCTCTGCTGAAGCGATAGGTATCATATACATGTAGGCTGTCTCCTCATCTGGTACATAAGTAGAGCTTATCGCATATCGACTAGTATCTACTGGAATCTTCAGCGTTTTTTCTGACAGCGATGTTGTACTCATAGAAGAGACAATGTTATCGATTTCGCTGGCTAATTCCGTGCCTACAGCCTCGCCACTCCAGTCTTGATTTCCAACTTTGGATGGAGAGGTGGTGAACACAAGCCTGTACCCTAATTTAATATTCTCGAAAAGCTCGCTTACTTGCATTGCTTGTGTTTCCGCAGACATGCTGCTTACCCACGATGCAAAGGTGTCTACCCCTACAACGCCCTTTAGACGCTCTTCTCTTCCACTTACTTCTTCTGGGGCTCCATCTTTTTCTGTAATTCTCACATATTTTTCTAATCTAAATGGGTGATTGCCGATACCATTGCTTGTCTCTTTAAAACCCCCAGCCAAAGACGGGTAGGGTCCGGATCCCTCGACTAAAACCCCTCCACTTGTAGCGACCAAATCTGCCTCATAGACATTGGAGTCGTCTCCCGTTAGCCCGTTCCACACATCTACTGCGGTGCCTGCGGCATCATTTCCTTGAACAAAAGCCGAGGAACCAAAGAAAAGCGTGGGCAAGTTAGGAACCGGCATACCATCTGGGTATAGGCTTTCTTCAAATTGCTTTGTCATGGTGCGGATCTCTTCCAAAACAAAGTGGCTTAGCAATGTTCGGATACCCGCGTTGCCTCCGCACGTCTCAGCCGTAGCCCATGTCCCATCCATTTCGTGGTCCAGCGCAGCCTGAATCATGTCACCCCTTTCGTTGTTGTAGACTGACTTCCCAAACAAGCCCGGATTTATAGTAGGGAAAGTGAGTTGCAGCGCATTGAGGTTACACATCGCTTGCTGTTCGTCGGATGTAGGCTGTATCATTCCCAAATCTACTTGGCGACCGAACATTTGTACAATTTGCTCCATAAAGAGATAATAATATTTTTTACTAGGAAGACCCCAGACCCCCATCTTTTGTATATCTTCATCGATAAATTTTACAATATAATTTGAGAGAATTTCGTCGTAACAATCTCCTCCATAAACTGAGAAGATTGCAGTACCTCTCAGCATAGCTTCGATAACGTAAATGCGTATAGCGGCTTTTATTGTAGAGTCGACGCCTGCGGATGCGCCTCTGGTAAATATTTCGTTGAATGGCACAGGCTGATTACATGAAGCGCCGGGTCGAGTGAAAAGTCTTGGGTCATCTTGATATTTGTTCATGAGATCTGTATACAGATCTTTTAGATCGTCAAACTTACAAATTGGCTCCCTAGGCTCGCTTCCATCTACAGGGTCACAGGCATCTGGCTCTGGAACAAATTTGTCCATCATGCCAAGCCACCCATTTCGCTCAGGGTTCTTCAGGTAGAAAGGGGGGTTATTATAAGAGCCGCCAAACCTTTCAAAAATTGCCTCTTGATTCTCCTCTAGTCGCCCTTCCGCCCCTGTTGTTCCGTTATACCATTTTTCAGAGTTATTTTTAATAATAGATAAGTTTGCGTCCGGTCCGCCCAAATATACCTCTTTCACTTGTTGTGACGTGGTATATCCAAATTGGTATGGGTCAGGGGATGGGCTTGCTTTACCGTCAGAGTTTGATGCCAGAAGTAACGCAAACTTTCTCATATAAACATCTTGCAGATAAGGGATCGTTGATCTTAGAAGAGATTTCATATCAACAGTAGACGACCCTGTATAGTCGCCGTACCCCTCAACTATACTTGCTAAATAATTAGCAAAAGCTGTCTCGTCTAGTGGGGCGTTCGAACTCAAACTTAATGAATCTATTAAGGACTGTACATCGCTGTCAATTGGAGATGTCACCATAAACCTTTGAACTTCTTCTTCGCCAGCACCTCCCAAATCTTCATAAATTATGGTCTCAGTTCGGCTTACGCTGTCCCACCCATCAGTATCTGGCTGTATGGCTGCGCGGATGTCCATTCTCATGGAATATCTATCGCTATCATCTTCAGAATAGTCGGAATAATTAAGTTGTAGTTTTCTAGCTTTTGTATAATCTGACTCTGGAGTGTCTTCTTTTTTCCACTTGACACCTCGGACAGTGTTCCTTGCTAGGTCACTAGGGTCATAAGAGAGGTTTTCACCTCGCATGGACGAAACAAGAGATGCCATCCCTCCGTCGACAGGCAACAAGGTTGTTATATCTGGCTGCTGGTTGTATGAGGCAAAGTAATACTGCAATAAGGATGCCACCGTAAGAGGGAAGCCGCCTGTGCCAACGTTGTTGGTTACTCCAAACGGCCACGCCCCGGCTGTACCCCTATTTCCATCGGTGTTAATGCTGCTGCCCTCAAGGGCTGAGCCCCCTTGGTCGTCCATCCAGTTGTCGGTATAAAATTGAAAGAAGCCAATATCATCAGTAAGTGGCTCACCCATAAATGAATCAACTAATTCGGTATGTTGCTTTAGCCCTGCACCATTTGAGTCGCTAAGCACCATATCAAAAAACCCTCGTCTATCAATAAGGTCATCGATGTGCTGTTCGGCGATCCTGTCAAAAATTCTCTTTGCAGAGTCGTTGGCTACGTCATTTAAAATCTTTGGTATAGCCGGTAAAATAGACCCTCCCGGTGCAAAAGGATCTCCGTTATCAGGGCAACTAGGGTCGTCCCCTACTAAATCTGGGAACCCTTGAAATGGTCCTCCTGAAAGAATATTGGCGAGATCTGCCAAGTCTTCTTTTGCTCTATCGGTTAAAGAATTGATTTGCTCTTCGCATTCTTCTGCGCTCAGCCCCTTATCTTGCATAATAGCACAACGAACATCGTTAAATCTTTGAAGTTGGGCTGGCGAGGCGCAAATAGAATCACAAACTGGCGCACTGAGGCTTTCAATTTGTTGAGCCCTCTCGATGAGTTCGGGATTAATAACAGTGCCAAGGGAACTGAAAAGCCCTTGAATATCAGAGGGTTGCATACAAGCCAGACCCGGAATCTGATCGGTTACAATGTCGGCGATCATTTGAGTAACTTGGGGAGAAGCGTCTCCGCTTAGCAAATCTAAGACTTCTGAGTTTGTTAGTACGGCAGCAATAATTTCGGTAAAAGCGGCTGCGTCTTCAGAAGTAGGGACATCACTAGGATTGGTACAGTTTTTGATCCCAGTAGCCTCCATCATCTGACGCATCGCTGCGTCGACATCTTCGTCACTAGCCTCCGCACACAGTGCGTCCCCTAGTGCTTGCTTAATTTGGTTGCCTCCCGAAAGCGCGTCAGCAAAGGCACCACCTATCATTCCAAGCATAGCACACAACGCTTCAAAGATAATTTCTAACAACTTCTTAAGAACAAGAATTATTAACTTGACAACCAATTCTTTTATTAGTTCTTTTGCAACATTGATAATAAGGGCAAAAATATCACCGAATGCTACATTAAAATTAAATTCTGGCAGGGTGATTGCAAAGTGTCCTCGACAAAAATCCATGTCTAGAGTCTTGAAAAAGTCTCCAATCGGAGGAGTGAACAGCGGTAGAGGCGGACAGTCCATCTGGTTGATGATGCGAGCTACTACTTGGGCACCCGGTATCGAGTTCAATGCCTCCATCAATACGTCAAGATCGATCAAATTATTATTGATCATATTAATAATAGCATCCTTATAGGCTGATACTACCGAATCCATTATGTTGTCTGCGGCTGTGCCAATAGAGCCCGGATTCCCGTAAGATGCTCCGATTGCTGCCTCATTAATCACAACTCCTGTAGTGGAACCTACAGTGGTAGAAACCCCACCTTCAGTGGTGACCGTCTGTGATTGCCAAACGCCAAAAGGTTCGCCCTCTGACCAATTAGGAGCCTGTGTTTGATCAACCGACTTAGTTGTGCCCTGCCCGCTGTAGCTACCACTTCTATAATCGGCATCCCAAGGAGGGGGGATAGATTGTAACTCTTCGGAGATATTTCCAAAAATTTCAGCCTGTACGTCGGGAGGTAGACCAATAAAGATCTTTTCAAAGTTGGCTTCGTCCATAGCATTGAAAGCAGCTTTAATCATTTCGGACATTGCGTCTTGAGCGCTAAGACCTGCAAACAGGCAGGAAAACGCCATCTCTAGAAGTGCAAGCAAGCCACAGACACCAAGTTTATCTAGCATCTTTTGCCACAACTCTTCGGGGTCACCGCTCATCTCGGCTAATAGTTCAGGAATCTTTTCAAGATTTCTATCACCCGTGAAAAATTCTCTTAGTGCGGTATCTGCTGCTCTGGCAGATAACTCTTTTAGATCATCTAACTTAACTTTATTTTTCTTTTTTCCTTCTAGGCTCAGGCACATGTCTTCTGCGAGTCTGTCAGCAAGAGCGTCTGGGTAAGACAATATCTCGTCCCAAATTGACTTGCCTAGATCACTAAACTCATCCCCTAGGTTGTATGTGTCATCATCGTCAATATTTCCAGCAGCAGAATTATCAGGGCAAAAGATTGGCTCCTGAGTCATTTTAGTTTCATCTGCTTCAATGGTGATTGGAGGAAATGCAACGTATCGTGATAAGAAATCTCCGAACTCGATTGGCTCGACCGCCGTGAAGTCATTCCACATTTCTGGAAGTTGTGAAACAAAATACATTGTGCGGGGAAGAGTTTGGGGCTCTATACTTTTAAATGCCCCGATCATCTTAATCATCATTTCTGGCTTGTCGCAGCCCTTCTCTAGAGCCTTGACATAATCTATGCCCATATTTTCGTCAAAGCCTATTTCGATTTCTTCAACCCATTTTTTGGCAAACAGGGCGGGCTTTCTTACAACAAAATCATTTGCTCGCAGAAGTTCTAACATAGCTTTTTTAAAAATTCTTATTCTAGTGGCTTCTTCTTTTGGATTGAAAGTGGGCTCGGATAATCTACCTCCTTCATTCCAAAACCATTTAGCCTGCCTCACAGCCAAGATGTTCATAGCTCTTGAAACCTGCTTGTTCATCAAAAGGAAATCGGAACCTTTTAGAATAACAAATGCTGGCTGGTCTTTTCTGTCCGGCTGAGTCTCGGGCTGTTCTTCATCCTCGATTGAAACAAAGGTGTCATATGGCACAACGACAAGAGCTTTCATCTTTACAAAAGGTCTGGTTGAGACAACGGTGTCTTTAATTGTTCCCGCATTTACGCAGAGGGAAACAGGGTCGATAAGATCAGTTCCTGCTGAGCCGTCTGATAGTTTTGCGTAATAAGGATCTGTTTTCTTGCCATAATGGTCCAGTAATTTCTCGACACCCTTAGTCAAATAGTCTGGATCGCTGTAGAGATTATCTTTTGAGGTTGCTTCGTACTCAGTTCTTAGAACAATTGAATATTCACAGGTCTTTGCATTCAGGAAAGGTTCCTTTTCTGTGAGCCTTGTCCAGTTCGGTGTTGCCGCCATTGGATCGCCAACACACGGTGGCGGACACTCTACCAAGGGCTCTTCTTCAACTGGGTCGCCACATACAACAACCCCCACTGGTATATAGACTCCTGCTGCCGAGGCATCAGCTTCTGCGACTGTTGTGGATACAGAAGTGGAGTCAGCCGTATCTACAGCGCCCCACCAATACGACTCCTCACCATCATACAGCGTCCCAAACACAGTCATGCTAACGTAGTTGTTCTCAGTGAGATACAAGCAGTCTGGGCACGAGTCCGCTCCCGACAATTCTATATTACCTTGTATTAGCGAGGTATTATCTAAACCAGTTAAACCCTGAATTTCTGTTTGGACGTTGGCGCAGATCTCCTTAATCGCTTCTCTTGTGAGACCCATAGAGTTTGCCCAAGTATAATCCCAACCATCAACAGTCTCAAGATATTCAAATAAAATATCCATATTGGCTTCAAGGCTAAATTCATACAGGACTCGATACAAAAAAGACCAATCAGTATTTGGACCAAAAGCTCCAGTATTTTCAATCTGCGAGTATATAGATCCATCAATCTCCGCAGATACGCCATCCAGCGACCAAGTAAAGCTTGCTGGGCTTTCACTATAATAATCTAAAAGATAGCCCGCAACAATTTTTCCGTTAATATCTCCGGCAGGTAAAAGTTCTGGTAAATGTGTGGCTGGGTTTCGCAGACCGTTACTCTCAGCGTACCCGTCAGGTGCAAGAGACAGCAAGCCTCTTAGATTTTCTAATTGAGTCTGAATTGTTACAATTCTAGCCTCTTCCGATTGAATTGGTGCTGCCCAAAGCTTATTAGTATCTATTCCCGCTGACATTTAGTTTACCCTATTGAAGCGACTATTGATGTAGTTTGAACCGTAGGTTTGAAGATTGTTAGTTTCGTTTGCCATTATTTTTACTTTGTGTCCGTAAGCTGGAACCATACACTGGACAATTCCCTGAATTGCCAAGTTGGGAGATGGCAATGCGATAGATCCGAAAGCTACTGGGTGGACGTGGACCAGTAGAGCAGTCAGGAGGGTGGTGTAGAGACCATTAAGCTCATTAATTCTATTATTCATATCCAGTAAAGTCTGCGCAAGTCGATTACCCTTTGGAATAGGTTCAAGTTCCACTGTCTCGTCGTCGTTTCCGGCGATAAGATCAATCCCGTAAGTCGTAGTTAGCGGCTCTCCGCCTGATACACATTCAATTGGCACGGTACCTGTGACAAGTTTAATCCCTTCTCTTCCGATAAGCCTTACTGCATCTGCCTTTATGCCAACAGCTGATCGTGCCACAGAGAGACCTACATTTCCAGCTACCAAGCCAAAGTTCTTATCAATATCTGTTTTTTGACTGATATATATCCGTGCCGCATCGCCTGCAAAGTTTGGATTTGCATAGATATTAGACTTTGGACCAGCTTTAGTAGCACCCATTTTACCACAAACAATGTCTATGGAAGCCGCTTGAGTTGCTCCCATTCCCCCATAGCCACTATTTAAGGGACCGGGACGGTCACGTCCGAGGATAATCCAAGAATTGTTGCCATTCTTGAATACGGTTTCACACTCAGCTTGGTTGTGAAAAGGGACGGCTTCTGGTATGTTGGTATTATTAAGACCCATTTGGGATGCGCCGCTGGACTGAGGACCAGATTCAATACTCTCTAAAGACTGTTCGGGGAGCCCTTCCAGATCTTTAATTGGTTTATTTTTTCCACCTAATTTCGTGCTTTTTCCACCAGTTGTCATGCCGTGCTCCCATTAGTTAGCCAATGATTGTCCCATGTGGGGTGGTCTTTGGGGACTCTTGCAAATTGGCTAGAGCCGGGTGCATATTCAAAGTGCCACCGTTCGGTCTTCACCGTGCGAATAAAACCAAATTTATGAGAATTATTCATCAACCATAGATAATGGGGCGTGATTCGGTCAGGGTATGCGTTTTTTTCATCTTTTGGCATTCCGGTCTGTAAATCTAAAGCGATTCCATTTTGATGCTTCGATCTTCCGGGTCTTGCTGCTACGCCCGGTCCATATTGGGCGTACAAAGAGTTTTGTCCTGATTTAGTGCCGCCGCCACACTCTGCTGGGATGGCAACATCTTCATAGCCTCGAAATCCAGAATTTATTCTTAAAGTGACCCCTTCCGATGATGCGGCATCCCTCATTGATACATAATATCCCGCAATATCTTTTGCGACTGGTGCTCCATCTATAATTACCGTCTCCACATTTTCTCCGGGCTCATTACCTATCTGGTCTGATTTTTGCATAATAGGACCCTCACAAAGATCCTCGACAGCAGTATATGCGGGTGTGGTAGCGGTAGCACCGGGAGTGGAGCTGAATAAACTTTTAAAAGCTGCCACTGGGCTAGACCAAGGGTTTTTTGCGTTGGGATCTCCGCTCGGCACCAAATTCAGGGATTCGTGTACCTCAATAAATAGTCCACCCAGCAGATTGGCTCGATCATGATAATCGACCACGACAATATCACCAACTGCTGGGGTTGTCGCCCCTGCCTTGTCGGTCGATTCTTGATAGTGCCACGGTAACAAATTAAATGCAGCCAACTCTTCAGGGGTCCATTTATCAATGGTGACTCCTATGTTCGGCATTGGGAGTCCAGAATTTAAAAAATCGTCGTAGGCTTTAATTCTTATTCGTTTTGAATTTAATCCAAGCCAATTAGTCGATGCATTCCACACACCAGTATACGAATTCTCTGGATCTTCTGTATATTCCTCAGCATATAGACAAATTGCTTTACGAGGAAACTTTACAAGAGCTGGGTTTAAAATGTGATTGTCTATTACGCTACGGAGGGCGTATGTTGAATCCAGAGTGTCCTCTGTTAGAGTGATGCCAAACTGGTCGGACTTGTCGCCGTTCATCGCACCGGGTCTAGGTACAAGCCTTGGGTCAGACATTCTCAGGGGCTCCCTTAATCATATCAAACAGTTCATTTTTATCTAAATCTGTCAAAGACGGACCAGAAGCTTCCTTTTTTTGCAAAAGTGCTGATATTTTTACAAGCTGCTCATTGGAACGCTGAAGCGTCTCCACATACTTAGCGGCAGTCATACCAACCTCTCGGTGGCGCTGCTCGTCACTGCTCATATATCTGACTATATCATCCAAAAGCTCGCGAGTTATTTCTCTATCCTCTTGAATGTTATTAATGGCTTGTTCTAGGTATGTATTGATGTCTTTCATAAGTCTTTGCCCTCATCCCACTTCACCTTAAAGGTGCGATATTTCACGCGCATCTTATTTAAATTATTTACGATCTGTTTAGTGTTGAGACCTGTTATCTCTCGTATGTATAGATAAATAGCTTTCTTATTAAAAATTTCAATATTATCGCTGCTACTTAAAAGAATACGAATTGCCTCAAGCACCTTTTTTTCGTTGGGTTTCAAGGAGGGCAAATCCCATGAGTCAATTTCCTCATTCAACGAAGACCAAAACTCTTGGTTCTCTCTGACAGAGTGATAATCATTATATGTAGCCATATATTTGAGCTTAGCTTCGCTTGCCATTGTCTCAAACTCTACTTCTCGCTGGCGTTGCTTGCTATTCTTTTTGACTTGATGGATAAACCAATTTTTTGTCACGACACTAAAATAAGAAAAAGCTTTAGAGCCCTTGCTTTGGTCATATTTATGTAAGATTGTAGTCAGCCAAATCTTGCATTCGTCACGCAGATCATCAATATTCGGCAGTGTAGTAAACTTATAGGTAAAAACAATCTTGTCTACCATTTCATCAAAAGCAGGTTGGATGTACTTTACATACAACTCTGTTCTCTCTTTAGGGTCATCAGACTCTACAAAACGAACAATTGCATCTTCGTGAACTTGAGTAAAATACTGTCTTTTATTCTTAGACCTGCGCCTTCTACGTTTCCTTGGAATTATCGTCAAAATCTTCTTCCTCTTGAATCGGCGCTTCTCGAAGAGAAAATAGCACCTCATATTTGTCAAATTCTTTCACTAAAGCTCTGGCATGAGAAAGTAAGTTCTCTAGGGTCTGGTCTCCGTAGAACATCTCCATTCCATAGACCCCTTCAAGGTGTTGTGCGAAGGTTTTTAAATCAATAAATAGCCCTTCTATGCTTTCAGATACCTGAAAAAGCTCTTTCAGTACGCGGATACAATACCACGCCAAAAGCAGATTAATTACTATAGATATAAACAAAGCGGTACAGGTAACCATAAGCCAACTCATCTTTTGCCCTCAAATTCTTTTTTTTGTTTCTTTAGTTCTTCTCGTGACTCTTCAATAAAGTCCTCTACTTTTTGCCCAACCTTGCCCTCTTTGCCTTGCTTTTCTGCAAAACCGGACACACTGAATCCGACAGACGGGATCCTCTCACATAGAGTCGATCCACAAGAACAGTGTGGCGGTCTTTCGCCAAATCCGTGAAAAGCCGTAAACTGGCTCATACACTCAACACACCTGTAGGCATATCTAGGCATCGATATCGCTTTCTTCGTCAGCGCCCTTGATCCATTCGCCATCTGCGTCGAACTTTACAATAGGAGGGTTTTTGACAAACAAGTCTCCATCGTTGAGGATGAAGTCAAATCCTTCAAGAACCGGAACAATATCACTCTGCTCCAACATAGATTTCTGTAACGCCATCATTAAGGCTCCGAGTGCCTGTTTAGAAAGCTTCATATCAGTTATAAGATTACTCATTTTTTTATCCTTTACCATTTAAAATTGGTTTTACAGTGTCGTACAATACGATCAATTTCTTGATCAAAAACTTTTTTTGGTTCCCACCCTAAGCTGCGAAGCTTTGCATCATTAACCGAATATCTGACATCCTGACCCTCTCTGGCGTACTCAAGGTCGAGTAGGTCACTCGCCTTATCATATTCGCTATCATAAGATCCATTAAAGTAGGAGTTGATTATTTTGCTAACTGTTTCTTTATTTTTCTGTTCAAATCCGCCAGATACATTAAAGATCTGATTAATTGCACCTGATTCAATAATTTTTATTACCGCAGCAGCAGTATCCTCTGCATGTAGCCAATTTCTATAAGGCTCTCCTTTGTTGTGCAGACGTATTTTTCTTCCGCGACTCAACAGCTTAACCGCAAGGGGAATTAATTTCTCGGGATATTGATCAGGTCCATAATTGTTAGTAGGGCGCAAGATTAAGTAGTCTATTCCATATGTTCGTGCCCAAGCTTTTATTAGCATATCCGCTGCCGCCTTGGAAGCAGAGTACGGGTTACTAGGAGACAAAGGAGACTCCTCTGTGTGTGCGCCCTCTACAATGTCTCCATAAACCTCATCTGTGCTAAAATGAAACAAAACAGGCTTGCTTGCTACGTTACCGGGCTTTCGTCGTATAATGTCTAGTAGATTTTTTACTCCTGTTATGTTACTGTGTATAAAATCTGCGCTGTCGATGATGCTGTTGCCAACATGTGTTTCTGCTGCGGTATTGATAATATAATCACAATCCGGGAGGTCTTTTAGGTTGCAGATGTCTTCTTTTAAATATGTGAAGTTCTCCCAGTAAACTCTTTCTACTGTGGAAAGAACTTTACTATTACGGTTAGCAGCATAGGTCTCTTTATCAATGCCATATACCTTCCAGCCTTTCTTTAGGCAAGCAGCAGTAACATGACTGCCAATAAACCCATAACACCCTGTTATTACTACAAGTTTCATCTAATCTCCCTTCTCAATTCTGTGACTGTCTGAATCAAAGTGTTGCGTTGAAAACTCAAAAAGTTGTGTGTCTTCAAGTGCAATGATTCTATGCCGAAGCCCTCGAAACACATGAAAATTATCTCCGGGTCCTAGAACTTTCTCTGATGCTCGCAGAATGTCATCGCCCATTGAATATTTTACTATTACCTTGCCGGATTGAATATAGAACACTTCGTCTTTTAGCTCGTGATAGTGCCATGAGCAGCGCTTTCCCTTAATTAGATAAAGAAGCTTTCCGCAATACTCCTCAGTGTTGACAATCCACTTTTCAAATCCCCACCCTTTAGGAACAAACTTGATAGGAATGTCAATTGTGTTTTTTAAACGATGCTCTTTCATTTCTGGTCTCTGTGTAGATTTGCCTGCTGGCTTATCCAGAGGTATGTTCTCTCCATTCCGTCTCTTAGGGGTTCTGAAACTTTCCATCCAATCATCTTCTTATAAAGCCTGTTGTCTGAATTTCTTCCATGAACGCCGAGAGGACCTTCAATGTTTTTAATTCCTAAGTTCTTTCCCGATATGTCTATCGCTAGTTTGGCAAAGTCTTGAATCGTTATCATCTCTTCCGAGCCGATATTGACCGGTCCTTGAAAACCAGATTCCATAAGACGGCGAGTCGCCTCAATACACTCATCAATGTATAAGAAAGATCTGGTACGCGAACCGTCTCCCCATACTTCAATAGATGTATTATTTTCTGCTTCTGCAACCTTTCTGCAAAAAGCTGCTGGCGCTTTTTCTCTGCCTCCCTGCCATGTACCCTCGGGTCCGTAAATATTGTGATAGCGGGCGATTCTCACGTCCAGATTGTGATTTTTGGCAAATGCCAAATATAGCCTTTCGCTAAATAGTTTTTCCCAACCATATTCAGAATCAGGCGCAGCAGGATAAGCACTATCCTCTGAACACTTGGGATTACTCGGATCTAGCTGGTTGTACTCGGGATACATGCAAGCAGAAGAGGAGTAGAACACCCGCTTAGCTCCTGTGGCTAGTGCCTGCTCTGCAACCAACAAGTTGATAAGAGCGGAGTTGTGCATAATATCAGCATCGTTTTCTCCTGTAAAGATAAAGCCTGCGCCGCCCATATCTGCTGCAAACTGATAGACCTGATCAAATGGTCCCTGTTCATGCTGCATAGACCTCTGCACCACTTCTCTATCCCGTAAATCTCCACAAATAAAGTCATCACACACTTCGACAACATCGAAAAAGTCGTGATATTTTATATCTACTCCTCGAACCCAAAACCCTTCACTCTTGAGACGCTTGCACATTGCGCCCCCAATAAAGCCCCCTGCTCCTAACACTAATGCTTTTTTCACTTTCTTCTCCAAAATTTAAATTTACTGCTCTTTTTCTTTCACATATGCGATTATGGATGTCTCAGGAGATCCTTCCTCTTTACATTTTGTCACTATCTGATAGTTGGGGTTAATCTCCTCTATCATCTGAAACAACTCTAGCTGACCACCCTCTAGACTGCCGAAGACCTGCTCCATGTCGTCGATCATAATAATATGATCTTGTATCGAGTGCTGCTTTATAATTTCCAACTCTTTTATAATTGGAACTTTTACCTGATTAGGTGAGTTGTTCGTTAAAACACCATCAATGTGTGTGTCTTCTCCGCTCCAATGGGCATCGAGCCAAAAAGTTACCTTATCTTCGATCTTTTCTAAAATTTCTGGAAGCTTTTCTGTAGTATCCCCTCTGTAAAGGCTCACGCTCGTATTCCCTCCAAATATTATTTGAAAAAAATCTTTTTTTCGATATATTTCAAAACTTTCACACCCCTCAAAGCCAGCTTGACCCATGACCCCCGAGTTTGACGCCGCTATCAAAAGAAGTCGGCAAATAGCTCCTTTAAAAAAATTATCATTTATTTCCACCGAATGGATGTCTGTACACCCCTGACTCAGTGCTGCAACGACTCCATTACCATAGTGAGTTCCTGTCTCTATAAAGGTGGGAGTTTCAAGCTGACCCCAGAAACGTTTCTTTTTCATTTCTTGCATATCGACAAGGGTCATTGTATTCTCGCCAAAAATAATATCTCTTGGCAAATAAAGCCGGGGTGCAGACAGTTTTGGCATCATTTCTCCTCGTACACAAATAGATCACCATACAACTCCCGAACTTGTTTAATGGTATCTGGGTTTTCTCTAATCGTAACATCATATCCTGCTCTTGCAATTCCGACTGCGAAAGCAAGCTGCTGAGATTCTTCAATAATAGTCGTGCCCGGCTTATAAGTTACAGTATTAAATTCTACAGGATCTTTTGGGTCGTGCTGCGAAATGAAATCTGAAATTTGAAAAGCTAAATGTTTTTCATTAATGCTGTCTGTGGCGGCGCTAATATCCGAGGGCATCTCGATGTCGTCTGCATAAATGCCCAGTGCTCGATTATCTCTCGGAAAGCATGGACCGCCATAGCCGTAGCCGTATCCAAGATAACGCGTTCCAATTCTAGAATCGCTGCCGATAGCCGCCAAAACAGTGTGAGGATCGCCACCTGACTTGATGACAATATCACCGACCATATTGGCAAAGGAAATCTTTGTCGTTACAAAACAATTGAGAGCAATTTTACAAATCTCGGCTTCTGTCCGTGACATGCGGCAAATACGGGGCTCATTGACCGTGTGGTTTTCATAGATGCTTTGAAGTATGTCTCCGATTTTTCTAGAACCTTCTCCAATAAGTACCATATCTGGACTTGCCTGATCTTTCAAGATCGTTCCCTGTGCAATAAATTCGGGATTATAACTAACCGTGTAGTTGTAATCTCTAAGACGCTGTTCCACGGTGTCGCAATAGCTCGGCATCGTAGTACAACATATTACTAAGTGCTTTTGTACCTGTTGAACTCCAAAGCCTTTTATTGTCTCCACTAAATTATCGACTTGCGCGTGATTATACCGCCCGCTTTTCAGCGATGGAGTGGCAACGACAACAAATATCACATCAGAATGGTGAAGAGTTTTTTCAATATCTGTAGTGGCTTTGAAGTTCACTGCATCATGAAGCATCTCCTCAACACCGTGCTCAGGGCTTTTAAATAATCTTTTATTAATTTGTGACACATATTCGGGGTTAATATCACACCCCATGATATCATATCCTGCCTTCTCTAGGGACAAAGAAAAGCACAGCCCAAGTCTGCCAATTCCAATTACAGATATTTTTTGCACTCTACCCTCCGATCTCATACACAGGAATACTCTTCATTTTGTGGGCATTCGCTTGGTTAAACTTATTATATATTATAATAACCTCCTCTTGACGATTAGTCAAGGGAGAACCTGCGTTTTCTTCAATATATTTCATTGCCCATTCTAGTTCCTCATAAGATGCTCCAATTTGATCCTCATCTGACCGGGCGTCTTCCCACAGCCCATCAGTCGGAGGCGCTTCCATAATTTTTCTAGAGATCCCCAGATCAGTCGCTAGTTGTTTTACTTGAGTCTTTGTAAGACCCGCAATTGGTGAAATGTCAACACCGCCGTCGCCATACTTAGTAAAGAAGCCTACGCCAAAATCTTCAATCTTGTTGCCAGTGCCAACAACGAGTCCACCGGTTGCAGCAGCTATCTGATATAAGACGACCATGCGCAGTCTCGATTTACTATTTGCATATCCCAGATCACTGTTGTAGTCACGGACAACTTGCTTAAAAGCATCATAAACTGAGTCCACATGAATGACGTCCGCAGCAACATTGTGAAAACGTTCACTTAACCACTTCAGGTGAAGGTTAGACAAGTTAGTATTTTTCTGACTTGAGTGCAAAGGCAGATTGACAGCAACTACAGGGACCCCTGTCATAGCACAAAGTGCGGATGTTACCGCCGAGTCAATACCCCCTGACACTCCTACCACTAAAGTTTTTAAATTATTGTCCTCGACATAGTTTTTAATCCAATCCGCAATATCTTTCGCTAAAATCATATCAATTTCCACGCTGGCGGGTAAAAGCCTATTGAAGCTCTTCCGTCATCCGGAATAGAATAGCTTCTTGGCGCGACAACTACTTTATCGGGGTTGTCGTTTAAAAATGCTGCCCACCACCCAAATGAAGTCATGTGACAAGTAATGTTGTGGTCGCACTGACGCATAATCTCAAAATCTACAATATCTTTATTACCCTCACAATAATAAACATTATCTCCTTTGAAGTTTTGCTTGCACCACTCAATATCACTTTGGTTATGAGCATCGCCTTTTCGACTACCACCCGAAAACACTAGAAACTTAACACCCTTATTGTTAAAAGTTTCGAGCGCTGAATAGAAATACTTTCCAAAAGCGCTTTCTTTGCAAAGAATATCCCCATCGCCATAAAAATTAGCATATTCGGGGTTCGTACCATCTACGTTGTCTCCCCTTCTTATGTGAACACTTACGATATCTGCATTTGCATCTCCAAAGTTTCGTACTTTACTCAGATAAGCGGACGCTTCTTTTTTGATTGGATCCGCTAAAGTAAATTCTTGACGAATTATATGCTCGTGTTTGGAAAAGTATCCATAGTTTTGAAAATAACCCATAAAATCTATATTATCTGGGGCACCAAAGACTTCTGGATAGAACTGAGCATGATGCGGCTCTTGAAACCTATATTGGATACTGGAATAATCTTGTGGCTCCAAATACTCACAATTTAAATTAAAGTTTCCCAAATAACATTTTTGGTTCTGCCACTCCATTGTCTGTGGGTCGGGGATTTTTATTTTACAACCCTTTTCCAGAGAAATTGATCTTAGCGCAGCATACTGGAACAGTTGGTTTCCTAGTCTGCCCATCCTTCCAAGCTCTGTAAATGTAACCATTTATTTGCCCCCAAACAACTTAAATTCAGTAAGGTCACGATACGGAGGATCTTCAGGAATATCTCTCATGTGTGAGGGGTAATTTTGCATCAAGGTCAGTCCTCGCGCTGCCTGTTCTGGCGTCATATACATATTCCAGCCCATAGAATCAATGTCGTCTTCCTGATAGCGTATGCCTTCGCTACGCCCCTCATACCGAGCTTCGCGGACCCAATCGACCAAATCCTTACTGTCTGTAAGGATCATACCACCCTTCCCAATTTTAAGGTGCTTTTTGATGTGGAAAGACAGGCACATGTGTGATCCGGGAATATACATTTCTTTTGTTAATCTCTTCGCAGCATCCCAAATCGGGTAGGGCTTTAACTGATATGCACCTTCCCACTTGATATCTTCGAAATTTATAGTACCTCCCGCCTGTATAACAGATTGGGGAACCGACAAGTATGTGCGCTTGGGTATTGTAACTTCTTGCACCTCAAGATACTTGCAGCACAAAAATATAGCGTTTGTACAACTGTTTACGGAAACAGCATAAGGTGCGCCTGTATAGTGCGCCATTTCTTCTTCGAACATTTTTACAATTTTGTAGGGATTATGAAGCATCTGATTCTCCTTCTAATATGAATTCGTCTAACAACTTTTTCCACTTTAAAGTTACATTTTCAAAATTATGATATTGCTCTACAGCCGATGGGCAATTCTTAGAGATTTCTTCCAAATTAGGCGACCTTAAAAGCTCAAGAGCGCGGTCAGCCATCTCTTTGGTGTCCAAATTTTTGACGATGTATCCTGTCTTTCCATTTACCATCATATCTCCAGCCACTGAGCGGTCAAAAGAAACTAGAGGGCACTCATTGCGCAGGCTCTCAGAAACCATCATAGGTCCAGCATCTGAAGTGGTCGTCGAAAAGCCAATATCTGCCATTTTATAAGCCATAGCCATCTCTTGGCGAGTTTTAAGATACCCAGTATTGGCTACCTGAAATGGCTGGCTTTGTGTGAGTGGTCTGGGAGGAGTTGGTCCAACATTTAAAACGAGCGTATTTGAGCGCTCTTCTGGGCTCATCATGTCCCACATATACCTAAACACTTCGTCTATCAGGCTTCTACCCTTCCTCAGAATGTAGGGAGAAGTGGTTCCCCATAACATCACCTTTTTTTCAATAGGGACGCCCACTTGCTTTCGAACTTCTTCCTTAGATTCGGCACAATAAGGGATATCATTGGGGATTGGCAACAGCACAGTGCGGTTATTACTAAAGATAGAACTATTTGGGACCAAGGTCAAGCTATAGCTGGAAACGCCAGCAATAATAATCGGGATATCCGAGAGATATTTATTTTTAGCCTCCATCAACTGTCGCGAACTATCTTCAGGACCACTATCGCTTATTCGTGGGCAATTGCCGCAATTTTTCGTATAGCCATCACACATTATGCTGCGTGGGTCAAGATCTAACTCAGAAGGCAGCGGGATTGATGGGTCTCGTGCCCAATCGTTAGCTATCCAGTTTCCTTGAGGGTGGTGTGGCGTCGGTATAATTTTGACAAGATCCGGGGCATTGGGATAACTACAGCCCCCGGAAAAGAGATCATGCACCATCAAGACATAAATAATTTGACACTGATGTTCATCATATATCGCCCTTAATTCTTCAGGGGTGAAATCCGAGCTGTAAAGAACCAAAACCTTGTGACTTGGAAGCATTTTCGCTATCTCTTGCGGGCTTTTATCCTGTATAGGCATAAAAAATGTTTTATCATCTTGAAAAGTCTTATGCAGATGAATTATCATGCAAGACGAGTGATCGAGATCTCGAAGGGCGTTGAACACAATATAGTTTCCGCTTTCATGGGTATTATCATACCCGTCGAGCCCAGCAACGTGTAATACATCGACTTTATTTGGTATTGCTGCCATCATTCAAACCTCGTTCTAAATCTTCTTAGTGGGAGTATATTCTCTTTAGTGTCGTTTTCAACTAGGTGGTCTATTTTAACGAGCCCTTCGCCGCATACCACAACAGGCTTCCCGTCTTGTCTGAAGACCACCTTGCCGATGTCCCTGTTCTCGATCTGTATATCTGGCAGTTGTTCTACTCCCAAAACCCTTACAAGCCTACCGTTCATCAATGAGGATGCTCCATTATAGGGAAAGCCAAGAGCGTTAATAAAGCGCTCTATGTAATCCGAGTCTTTAGACCAATCAATACGATAATCCTCTTTGTCTCGCCACAAACTGTAAGTCACCTCTTTTTCATCCTGCGGTTGTCCTAGAATCTTTTCACCACTTAGTATCTTGTCAACAATGTCTTTCACAAGAGACACATAGCACGCGCACACTTGGTCAATCGCCTCCTGCAACTTTATAGGGTATTTAACAGGAATAGAAGCTTGACCAACGACGTCGCCACAATCAAATTTCTCAGAAGCAAAAAGAGCACTTACACCAACTTCTGATTCTTTGTTTAGGAGGCACGAAACCAGTGGGTTAAAGCCTCTATATTTTGGAAGCAGGGAATCGTGAAAAATTATAAGCTCTACGTCTTCTAGATAGAGAAGCCAGCGCCATGCAACGGCAAAAGCATAATCGGTTTTGATGGTGTATTTTTCGCGACGGTTAAAGAACGGTATCCCCTCTTTTATGCAAAGACTCTTAATATCTTCGTAAAAGTCTTTTTGAATACTCTTATCCTCTGAGGCTATAACAATATCTACAGCATCCCTGTGGTGTGCAGCCATATATTTTAGGACTTCGTGTCCTTTTTGACCCATCAGAAAAAAAGAAATTTTATTCACGGCTTCTCCAAAATATAAAACTTCCTCTTAAACCCGCAACTCTCAAACAACCTTAAACTTGCTTCATTTTCAATCTTAACTTTAGCAAAAGCGTTAGGGTGCCTCTTCATCACTTCGGTGACCATGAACTTAGCAACACCCTTTCCTTGATGGTCAGGATGAGTAGCAACACGAATATCGTTGTTTATAACCCCAATATATCCAATTGGGTTGGCGTTGTCAAGGCAAATATAAAAACTTTCACCAAAAGCTTGCATATACATTGAGTGCTCTTCACGACTTATCTCTTTCTGCTGAACAAACCCTGACTTAACTCTCGGATCGTTACGAAGTTCTAAAATAAAATCCCAATAATCACTCATATTTTCTTCTAGTTTATAAATCACCAGATATCCACCTGTTCACCGTAAGGGCTTCCGCTGTTAAGCCAATAGTGTGTCAAGTAGCCCCTAGTATGCTTCCAGCCCTCAAGCTGAAGGTATGGGTTTAGACAACTACCGATGTCCAAAAAAGTATTATTGGAATTTTCAGCAAAACACTCCTGAATAATAAAGTTACTTAAACTTGCAGCCGAGCACAAGACGACGTGATTTTCAATATTGTTGTCTCTTATATAATCTTTTACTTCTTTAACGGTTTCATAGTTGTCAATCATGCAGTTGCTTCCAATTCTAAAATCTTTTTTAATATCAAAAGGCAAACCCTCTAAGTTTGCTGCCTTATTCACCACATATAAAATGTCACGCCCTTTTAAGACAGGAACCATTTCTTCTATAAAACGGCGATAATTACGATTAATCAAGAGATTAGAAAAAGTTAGACCTTCATCGCCACCGTTTAGACCTTTTTGCCAAAAAAAAGTGTCTTCTCCCACTTCATTTCGACAACAAATTCCCTTATAATACTCAGGCATTTTAAATTTAAAACACTCTGTTAACCTCTCCTGATAGAAGCTGTGCTTTTCGGGAATAAATTCTTTTTGTTCCTCGGGGGGATAGACCCCGTGACCCTTTCTTTCACCTGTTACAAAATGATTCTCAGCCAGTATTACAGTCTCATTCCGCAAAATAAAAAGTTCCCCGTCCGAGAAGCGTGCAAATGCAAAGTTTTCCTTGTTTTTGAGCTTGTCCAAAAACTTATCAAACTCTTTATCAAAATATTTCATTTTAGTTCCTTTAATAAGATGTCAACGATACGCCCACCTGACTTACCATCCCCATAAGGACACTTGCCATCTGGATTGTCGGCTTCGATCATTTCACAAAACATAGTTAGCATTTCTTCTGGCTCCGCACATAAAGCTGAAAATCCTCCTAAGCCCTCTGGTCTTTCGGTAATTTTTCGGCACACAATTGAACGTTTGCCCAGAAATGAAGTTTCTTCTTGCAGACCTCCGCTGTCTGTGATTACATAAGCACATGATGCCAACATTTCTAAGAATTCGTCGTAGGGGACAGGATCAATAACTTTAACATGTTTTAATAAATGACGATGTTTTTTAACATTAGGATTAGGGTGAATTGGAAGAATAAAGCGATACTCATTGTAAAAGGTTTTGGCAAGGTTGTCAAGAGCCTTAAACCACTCAGCCATACTCTCGTGATTTTCTCTCCGATGCATCGTCACAATAACAGTATTGTTCCTTGTAGGCGTTAAATGGGTCAAGTTGTCTAGCACCGTGTTC
>TARA_R110002074_G_scaffold44775_1_pt1 | contig 28833 bp, 28 predicted proteins | sample TARA_R110002074 | Tara Oceans TARA_R110002074 (sample SAMEA4397215) | marine metagenome | biome: Polar Biome; feature: [MIX] marine epipelagic wind mixed layer (ENVO:01000061); material: water (ENVO:00002006), including particulate matter (ENVO:01000060) such as... | depth 10-100 m | reverse complement strand
TTTATTATTGGAGGCACAACAAGTATGCCGTTTAAAGGCTTTCAAGAAGGGAAACAAGTACGTTTAACCTTATCTGATACAGAAAAAATACAAAACAATGTTGAAGGAGTAGAGTTTGTAGTACCAAGAAACCTTACTCAAAGCCTTGTTGTTCGCAATCTTTTATCAGGAACATTTGGTGTTGCAGGAGATTTCCCGTTGTTAGATAAAGTGCAAAAAAAGAAATTACTTCATGGACGTTTTATTAATCAAAGTGATATAGATAATAGAAGAAAAGTTGCAGTTATATCCGAGGATGTTTATAAGCAATTATTTGAGAAAGATGTAAATGCCATAGGAGAACTAATTCAAATTAATAGTAGCAACTATATGGTAGTGGGAGTGTTTGATGTAGGAAATATTCAATTGGGCCCAAGTGATGATATTCATATTCCATTTACAACATTCCAACAAACATACAATCGAGGCGATCGTATAGGTTGGATGATGATTACTGGAAAACCAGAATTCAACATTGTACAAATAGAACAAGATGCCAAATTAATGCTAAAGAATATACACAAAATCCATCCAGAAGATGATAGAGCTTTTAGAAGCTTTAATCTTGGTCAAGCATTTGGTAGAATGACAGGCTTTTTAATAGGCATGCAGTTTTTAACATGGTTTGTAGGCATTGCAACCCTTATAGCTGGAGTATTTGCCATTGGCAATATATTATTAATTACGGTAAAAGAACGCACCAAAGAAATTGGTGTAAGACGCGCTTTGGGAGCAACACCTTTTGAAATAAAAAGACAAATTGTTGTTGAGGCAGTATTTTTAACATTAATAGCAGGACTGTTCGGCATTCTTACAGGAGGATGGATTTTAATAGCACTGGATGCAGCATTTGGACAAGGGCCAGATGCAACATTGGTCAACGCATCAGTTTCAATATTAGTAGTATTTGTAGCCTTATTAATACTAGTAGCATTAGGCACACTTATAGGTTTAATACCAGCTTTTAAAGCGACAAGCATTAAACCCATAGAAGCATTAAGAGAAGAATAAAAAAAAATCAACAATTATATTAATTAAAAGAAATGAAAAAACCAGTAAAAATTATTTTAGGAATAGTATTGTTAATCCTTTTAGTTTGGGTATTAGCATATTTCAAAAAATCAAATACTGCCGAGGTATTAGACTATAAGGTTGACGAACCTTACTTTACTTCTATAGATTATAAAGTTGTAGCAACAGGAAAATTAAATCCAGAAGAAGAAATTGAATTAAAACCTCAAATATCTGGAATCGTTGATATAATTGTAGTTGAAGAAGGCGATATTGTTCAAAAAGGCGATTTAATTGCTAAAATTAGAGTCGTACCAAATGAGCAAGCACTAGTAAGTGCCAATAGCAGAATTAAAACAACACAATTCACAAAAGATAATGCTCAAATATTATATGATAGAAATAAAGCATTATTTGAAAAAGGTGTTATCTCTAAACAAGATTTTGAAAATAGTGAACTGTCTTTAAATCAAGCAGTAGAAAATTTAAAGCAAGCACAAAACGATTATCAAATTATAAGACAAGGGTCATTATCTGGAGGAAGCTCTGCTAACACCAATATTGTTGCTCAAATTGCTGGAACGGTTTTACAAATTCCAATTCGTGAAGGCGATCAAGTGATTCAAAGTAACAACTTTAATGCAGGGACAACCATTGCTACCATTGCCGATATGAGCAAAATGATTTTTGAAGGTAAGGTTGATGAAGCCGAGGTTGGTAAGTTGGAAGAAGGAAAAGACATCGTAGTGGTTCTTGGAGCTATTAACGAGAAAAAATTTCCAGCAAAACTAACATTTGTTGCCCCTAAAGGAATAGAAGAAAATGGCGCTGTACAATTTACCATTAAAGCTGATGTAGAAGTAGAACAATCTACAAAAATTAGAGCAGGATATAGTGCCAATGCCGAAATAGAAATTGAAAGCAAAGACAGCATTCTTAGCATTAAAGAAGCGTTGTTACAGTTTAATAGAATCACCGAAAAACCATTTGTTGAAATTTTAAAAGAAGACGGAAAGTTTGAAAAAGTAGATGTTGAACTTGGACTTTCAGATGGGATTAATGTTGAAATTACCGATGGTGTAAAAGAAGGCGATAAGATTAAGGTTTGGAACAAAGCCAAAGAAGAAAACAATGATGACGAAAATAATGGTAGAAGAAATTAATAAAAGCAAAATGAAGTTTAAACTAGTAGCGATTGCTTTATTAATTAGCGTCGCAGGATTTACACAAAATAAAACGTGGTCACTTGAAGAATGTGTGGCTTATGCTTTAGAAAACAATATTACCATTCTAAGAGGTGAGAACAACCTATTAATAAATGAACAGGATATAATAGCTGCAAGAGGTAATTTTCTTCCTTCCCTTAACGGAAGTTTGGGAGAACGCATGAACATAGGTTCTGGTTTTGATCCTGTGTCTAACCAAAGAATCAGCCAAACGGTAAATTCGTTCAATTATAATGTGAGTATTAATCAAAATGTGTTTAATGGGTTTAGAACCTTGAACCTTTATAAACAATCATTGTTAAATCAAGAAATCAATCAACTGGATTTAAATCGTATTAAAGATGATATTTCATTAAATGTGGCCAACTCATACTTAAATGTGTTGTTCAACAAAGAAAATTTAGAAACCGCTAAAGCACAATACAATTTTTCTAGTACGCAATTACAGCAGGTAAAAAACTTAGTTGAAGCAGGAGTGCAACCCCAAGCAAATGTCTATGATGCCGAGGCGACTTTAAGTAGTGATGAACAAAACCTCACAATTGCCGATAATAACTATACCTTGGCATTACTTTCATTGTCACAATTATTACAAGTCCCTTTTGAAGGGTTTCAAGTAGAGATTATTGAAATTGATACACCATCTGCATTGCTAATGTATAAAGATATTGAGCCAATTTTAAACTATGCCTTTCAAAACAGAAATGAAATAAAAGTTGCCGAAAAAAACATTGAAAATGCCGAATTAAACACGCAAATTTCTAAATCAGGATATTACCCATCTGTAAATTTTAGTTATGGCATCGGTTCTGTTTGGAGTGAATCTAAAAACGATTTTACAAAACAAGCCTTTTTTAGAGAGTTAGATGCAAACAAAGGCCATAATTTTAATCTCAGTGTAAATATTCCAATATTTTCACGATTTCAAAATAAAACAGCAGTCGCAAAATCCAAGATTAGGGAGGAAAACTCTAAACTGGATTTAGATCAAGCAAAGCTAGATTTAGAATCTAATATACAACGTGCGTTTACCGACGCTCAAGCAGCTTTAAAAACATTTGCAGCAGCACAAAAATCACTAGCTTCTCAAGAACTTGCTTTTAGTAATTCTCAAGATAGATTTAATCTTGGAGCAATGAACTCGTTTGATTTGGAACAGGCAAGAATACGATTGATAAATGCAGAAAACTCATTAATAAATGCGAAGTACGATTTTGTTTTTAAAACAAAAGTTTTAGACTTTTACCTTGGTAAAGCAATCACACTTAATTAATTGGCATTAATACTTAACATAGAAACCAGCACAACCAATTGTTCGGTCTCTCTTTCAAAAGAAGGAGAGACTTTGGTTTTAAAAGAGGATTATAATAATAAGTATTCGCACGCCGAACTGTTGCATAACTATATAGATGAAGTTATAATAGAAGCGAAAATTACTTTAAGTAACTTGGATGCCATAGCCATAAGCAAAGGACCAGGATCTTATACAGGATTACGAATAGGTGTTTCGGCAGCTAAAGGACTTTGTGTTGCTTTAGACAAGCCATTAATTTCAACCCCAACATTAGAAGCATTGGCACACCAAGTAAATAGTGATGAGGGAGTGATTGTCTCCATGTTGGATGCTAGACGCATGGAAGTATATTCGGCCGTTTTCAATGCAAACCATCAACAAATTAGGGAAACTCAAGCTCAAATACTTGATGGTAATTCTTTTAAAAAATATTTAGAAGAAGGGAAAGTATTTTTTATTGGTAATGGTGTTGCAAAGACAAAAGAACTAATAACTCATGAAAATGCTATTTTTGTCGAGGGTAAATTACCATCGGCAAATGACATGAGTCAACTGGCCTACCAGAAGTATAAAAAAAGCGACATCGAAGATGTCGCCTATTTTGAGCCCTATTATTTAAAGGATTTTATCGCTATTAATCCAAATAAAAAATAAAGCACTTTCCTTCAATTCGCCTACTTGAATGAGGCTTTAGTTTTTCTTGTGAATTTCTACTTGATGAGGATATGGAATTTCTATTCCAGCGGCATCAAGAGCTTCTTTGGTTTGCTCTGTAACTTCAAAAAACACATCCCAATAATGTTCAGATTTACACCATGGCCTTACAGCAAAATTTACTGAGCTATCAGCCAATTGGGAAACATTTACTGTTGGTTGAGGGTCTTTTAACACCAATGGATGTGAGGTAATAACTTGCATTAACACCTCTTTGGTCTTTTTAATATCAGAATCGTATCCAACGCCAAATGTTAAGTCAACACGACGTGTACCTTCAGTAGTATAATTAATAATATTTCCATTGGATAAAGCACCATTTGGAATGATGATTTCTCTATTTGAAAGCCCTGTGAGTTTGGTTGTAAAAATTTCTATCTCCTTAACCACGCCAACTTCTCCTTGAGCTTCAATAAGGTCGCCAATTTTTATGGGTTTAAAAATCATGATTAACACACCACCTGCAAAATTCCCCAAGCTGCCCTGTAAAGCCATTCCAATAGCTAAACCAGCAGCTGCTAAAATCGCTGCAAAAGAGGTTGTTTCAACACCTAATTGACCTAAAATGGCAATGACCAATAATATTTTTAAGACCCAACTAATGAGGTTTAATAGAAATTTTTGAAGACTTTCATCATAGCTGCGGTTAGACATCACTTTTTTAATGCCCTTCATTATTTTTTTAATAATCCAAGAACCAATAATCCAAATAACTATGGCTCCTATCACTTTAATGCCATAAACTGATGCAAAATCTATTAGTTTATCTAAAATGTTTTCTAAATTCATTATTACTTTTTTTAATTGCTGATTAGTATAAATATAAGTGCTATTAAAGCAGGAATTCCTTGTATATAAAACAAACGAACCTTTTGTGTACTATACGACCCATAAATGGCAGCAATAGTCACACAAACTAAAAAGAAAATTGAAAGGTTGTTGTCGTCCATGAATAAGGAATATATTAATCCTGCTGCTAAAAAGCCATTATATAATCCTTGATTGGCTGCTAAAACCTTGGTGTCTTCAGCAAATTCTTTCGATTTTAATCCAAAGGTTTTTATACCTTTTGGCTTGGTCCAAAGAAACATTTCTAAAATTAGAAAGTAAATATGCTCGATTGCGACGATGCTTATTAAAATTGTAATTAATATATTCATTTTATGTTAGTTATTTCATTAAATCTATTGCTTTATCTACTTCAATTACTGGAAATTTACATGCTTTATTAATACACACGTATATAAGTGTTTTATCTTCGGAATATCTGCCTTTTAATAAAGGTAAATCATTTTCTAGGTTACTTCCCGCAATAAGTTTATTTGGAATATATGTTTTGTTTAAATCAATTAATTTCTCTTTAGCATTTTCTCCTACTATTGCAACTTCATAATAATTATTGGTGTAATTCAGCATTAAATCCAACCAATTAGAAAAAGCAGAAGGATATTTTTCTAGTTCTGGCAACATGTTATTCAACATGGTTTCAGCTATTTTTTCGTAATAAGTATTGCTGTAATAATGTGATAACTTGAAAAGGTTTTTTGCCATCATAGAGTTGCTTGCAGGAATTACATTGTCTCTATATTCAATAGTTCTAGATACTAAGGCAGTGTCTTGATTTGAGGTAAAAAAGAACATGTTGCTTTTCTCATCAAAGAAATTATCTAGTGTGTAGTTTATTAAATTTCTAGCGTGTTGCAGCCATTTTTCTTCTAAAGTATTTTCGTAAATAGCGATTAAGGCATCTATGGTGGTTGCATAATCTTCAAGGTAGCCATTAATAGTGCTTTTTCCTTCTTTATAGCTATGATTTAAACCTCCATCTTCTTTAGATTGGGTAGTTATAATAAATTGCGCATTTCTTTTTGCGGCATTCAAAAACCGTTCTTCATTAAAAACACGGTAGGCATCTGCATAGCCTTTTGTCATGAGTGCATTCCAAGATGTTAGGATTTTATCGTCTAACCTTGGTCTATCTCTTTTTTCTCTTTCTTTTAATAATATAGATTTCCAATAGTTGATTTTCTCTTTTAAATATCCAGAAGTTATATTATGCTTCTTAATAATTGCCTCTTCTGAATCTTTTCTAATAAGTACATAATTGTCATGCTCCCAAAAGCCATAATTGTTAATAGAGTAGTAATTTGAAAATAATTGAAAATCATATCCAAGTAAGCCTTTTAGTTCTTCTTTTGTCCAAACATAAAACGCACCTTCTTCTAATTTTCCTTTTTTATTGATACTATCAGCATCTAATGATGAATAAAAAGTGCCATCAATATTAGTAAGTTCACGTTCTATAAAATCTATAGTACCATAAACCACTTCTTTATAAAGCGTATTTTTAGTTGCTAAATAAGCATCACTATATAAACTTACCAATTGTGCATTATCGTATAGCATTTTTTCAAAATGTGGCACATGCCATTTATCATCTACCGAATAGCGTGAAAAACCACCACCAATATGATCAAAGACACCACCATAAGCAATTTTGGTTAGGGTGATATTCACATACTGTTGGAGCAGTAAATGATTGTTTTGATAGGCTTCCCTCAACAAAAAGTGTAAGTTATTAGGCATCATAAATTTAGGTGCGCGATTTGTGCCTCCTTTTTCATAATCGAAATGTTTAGACCAAGTATTTATTGCGTTATCAATGGTGCTTTTTTCAAACTTTATTTCATTAGTATTTAAGTTTACAATATCCAACGATTTTATACCAGCTTCTAATTGCTCAGCATATTCATACAATTTTTTTGGGTTTGAGCTGTACAAATTGGCTATTTGATTTAATGTGTTTATCCATTGTTCCTTTCTAAAATAAGTGCCTCCCCAAACTGGTCTTCCATCAGGCAACGCCACCACATTTAAAGGCCAACCACCACTACCAGTTAAAAGTTGTACAGCATTCATGTAAACTTGGTCAATGTCTGGTCGTTCTTCCCTGTCAACTTTAATATTAATGTAATTGTCGTTCATTACCTGAGCGACTTCCATATTCTCAAAACTCTCATGTTCCATAACATGGCACCAATGGCAAGCTGCATAACCAACGCTAATAATAATAAGCCTGTTTTTGTCCTTGGCTTCTGCTAAGGCACTATCGTTCCATGCTTTCCAATGTATAGGGTTGTGAGCGTGTTGCAATAAATAAGGGCTTGTTTCATTAATAAGCTCGTTGGTGTGTTTAAGTGTCATTTCTTTGTTTTAAATATGCCTGATACTAGAGCAGTAGATACTGAAAAGCCATGGAGTGCATAAACTCAAATTTACAAAAAAAGCATAAAAAAAGCGCTCGAAATGAACGCTTTATATTTGATTGAAGATTGCTTATTTGACTTCAAAAGTGAGTTTTAAATTAACTCTAAATTCTTTTACTTCGCTATTTTCAACAACAGCACTTTGATCTTGTACGTATACAGATTTTATGTTTTTTACTGTTTTAGATGCTTCTTTTACTGCTTTTGCTGTGGCATCTTCCCAACTTTTACTTGAGTTTGAGAGCACTTCAATAACTTTTAATACTGCCATGATTTTATTTTTTTATGTTTATATTACTTATAAGATACAAAAACACCAAGAAAGTCACAATGTTATTGAGGTTATTAACCATTTATAGCTTCAACAGTCTCTACTTTACCATGTAACATTTCTTTAAGCATGCTTTCAATACCGTTTTTAAGTGTAAATGTTGAAGAAGGGCAACCACTGCAAGCACCTTGCAAAATAACCTTTACATTTTTTGTAACAGCATCGTAAGACTCAAATTGAATATTACCACCATCACTAGCAACCGCTGGTTTTACGTGTTCTTCTAGAATATTTATAATTTCTTTGGACACATCATCCAAAGTTTCAAATTGCTCCTCTTTAGCAACTTCGGTATTGTTGTTTATTTCTGGAGCATCAGCTGCTACAATATCTTTTCCATTTTCAATGTAAGAACGAATAAATTCCCTTAATTCCATGGTTATGTCATCCCATTCGGCAACATCATATTTTGTGATAGATACATAGTTCTTATCGATAAAAACACTTTTGATAAACGGAAAATGAAACAATTCTGTTGCGAAAGGTGAAGATTTGGCCTCATCTATAGAAGTGAATTCCAACATAAAAGGCGTTAAGTTTTTGTTGGCAACAAATTTTATTACTGCTGGGTTTGGTGTGCTTTCGGCATAAACAGTTACAGCAATTTTTTTATGCTGTTCTAAAGGGATAACAACCACGCCATCATTATTTAAATAGGCTTCTATTTGCTCTCTTACTTCGTTTTGAACATCGCTCCAAGTGACTATGTCATAACGCTCTATGGCAACAAAATTACCTGATATATAGACTTTTTTTACGAATGGAAGATAAAATAATTGCTGAGCCAAAGGTGAATTCTTTGCTTCATCAATATTATTAAACTCAAAACTTTCGTATTGGGTTAAAAAAGAATTAGCTTCAAATTTAAGTATGGCTGGATTATTTGTTTCTTGTAGTGAAACGTCAATTTTTTTCATTGCAAATATATTTTTTGCAAAAATAATAAAAGAAATGTCGAGTTATATATATATTTGGTAATCATTAACCTAAATTTAGCAATCATTATTGTTAAATAATTGTATTGTAATACAAAAAGCCTCAATTGCCTTGAAATATTAAATTATATGAATTTAAAAAACATTTATTTATTCCTCATTGCGTTTTTTTTGGTGCAATTTACCAAAGCACAAGAGGGGTTACCGATATACTCTGATTATTTAACAGATAATTATTATTTAATCCATCCATCTATGGCTGGCGTTGCAAATTGTAATAAGGTAAGATTAACTGGTCGGCAGCAATGGCTAGAACAATCTAATGCTCCAAGTTTGCAAACACTAAGTGTTAACGGTCGTTTTGGAGATACGCCTTCGGCAATGGGAGCCATTGTGTTTAATGATAAAAATGGATACCATTCGCAAACAGGTGCTTATGTTACTTATGCCCATCATTTAATGTTTTCCAGAAACCCAATTGATTTAAATATGCTATCGTTTGGATTAAGCGTAGGAATGATTCAATACAAGTTAGATGAAACCTCGTTTTTAGCTGATGGTTTTGATCCAATTATCTCTGGAATTGAACAAAGTGCTACCAATTTTAATATTGATTTTGGTTTTTCTTACCAATTTTTGAATTTCTATGCACATGCAACCGTTAAGAATATTTTAGAGAATGATGGGATTAATTTTAACGAGCAAGGGTTAAGTTATAATAATTTAAGAACGTATTTGTTTTCTGCTGGAAATGTTTTTAGTAGTATTAATAGTGAATGGAGTTATGAGCCTTCTATTATGTTTATGCGTCGTGATGCGACCAAAGAATCGTTAATAGATTTAAACATGAAAGTATATAAGGAAGTGGAATTTGGAAAACTTTGGGGTGGCATATCGTATAGAACAAGTTTAGATGGCGCCCAGTTTTTAAATGGCACAGGCGTTAGTAGTCAAAAATTACAATATATTACGCCTTTAGTTGGTATTAATTATAAAAATTACGTCATTGCATATACCTATTCCTACCAAATGAATTCAGTGGTTTTTAATAATGGTGGTTTTCATCAAATTACTTTAGGAATCAACTTTGGTTGCAGACGAAAAAAGTACGAATGTAATTGCCCAGCAATAAACTTATAATATAAACGCTTAATCACTTCAACGTGTTTTAGACGTTTTTTTATATGACAGTAGTTTTTCTTTTTTAGGTGTATTTAATTCTTGACTATCTTTTTTAATTTGTAAATGCTCTTTGTTTTATAACATTTGCAATGACAAAACAAACAAATCAACAACTAAACGAATAAACAAATCAACAATAAAAAATGCCAATTATAAAACCAGTAAATGGAAAATCACCAGAAATTCCAAACGATTGTTACATTGCTGAAAATGCTACTATTGTAGGTGAAGTTACTATGGGAAACCAATGCAGTATTTGGTTTAATGCTGTTATTCGTGGCGATGTACATTATATAAAATTGGGCAATAAAGTCAACGTTCAAGATGGTGCAGTAATTCATGCTACTTATAAAACCTCACCAACCAACATTGGCAGCCATGTTTCTATTGGTCATAATGCCATAGTGCATGGTTGTACAATCCATAATAATGTGCTAATAGGTATGGGAAGTATAGTTATGGATGATTGTGTTGTCGAAAGTAATAGCATTATTGCTGCCGGAGCTGTAGTTACTAAAAATACTAGAGTTGAAGCAGGAAGTATTTATGCTGGTATTCCTGCTAAAAAAGTTAAGGATATTAGCAAAGAGCTTATCTCAGGCGAGATTAATAGAATTGCCGACAATTATGTGAAATATTCTAGCTGGTTTAAGGAGTAATTCTTGTTTCTGCAACTGCATGTCGCCATAACTTTTGTAGTGGCGCAAGGCAGGAATTTACTTTGTGCTTGTATTCTATATTTACCCTTCAATTGCAATCAAAGTAACCTTTAGGTAATGGCAGGGTTTAAAACCTTAAATACTCTACTTTATAAGCATTGTCTAAAAGTTCACCCATAACTTTAGGATTGCCATTTGTATAAAACTGATGCTTGGCTTTTGCTTTGCTAGTATTAAGTAATTGATGTTTTTCTAAAACAGCTTTGGTTTGTCTAGCCACGGCTTCACCAGAATCTATTATTTTAACGTGTTTTGGGAGGATTTCAAGAAGTATTGGCACCAAGTATGGATAATGTGTGCACCCAAGTACTAAACGGTCTATATTGGCTTCTATCATAGGTTTTAGATAAATATTTAGTAAACCTTTCATTTCTTCGGAATATAGTTTCCCTGTTTCAATAAGCTGCACAATACCCTCTCCTTCTTGCTCTACAATGGTTATTCCGTTACCAAATAAATTAGTAGTTTTATGAAATAAATCGCTTGTTAGTGTGCCTTTGGTAGCAAGGATCCCAATGGCATTGGTTTTAGTTTGGAGAGCTGCGGGTTTAATGGCTGGTTCAATACCAATAAAAGGTGTTTTGTATTTGTTTCGCAAATGTTTAATAGCATTGGTTGTAGCTGTATTGCAGGCAACAACAATAAGTTTGCAATTCTTGTCTAAAAGTAGTTCTACGTTTTTTTTGCTAAGTTCTTCAATGCGTTTTTTTCCTTTTAATCCATAAGGTGCATTTTTACTATCGGCTAGATAGATCGTGTTTTCGTTTGGTAATAACGAGTTAATTTCTTTCCAAATGGAAGTGCCTCCAACGCCAGAATCAAAAATACCAATAGGTTGCTTGCTCATAGTATTACAAAAATAAAAAAGCTGCCTTATAAAGACAGCTTTTAAAATTGTTATTTAAGAAGGTCGTTTTTTAGAATCCTAATTCTTTTTTTACATCTGCCAAAAGATCTTTACCATCGGCAAGGATAACACCTTGGCCTTGTGTAGAATCTAATACATATTGAAACCCTTGGGCTTTACCAACTTTAATAATAGCTGCTTTTGCTTTTTCGGTAATAGGTTTTAATAAATCAAACTCTTTCTTTTGCATTTCTTGTTGTGCTTGTGATTGAAATTTACGAATATTTTGCTCCATTTCAGTAACTTCTTGAACTCTCTTTTGGTTTTCTTCTTGAGTTTTAGTTGAAGCTTCAGCATCATATTGCTTTATTTTATTTTGATATTCAGTTCCCATTTCTTGGATTTGAACCTCATAAGTTTTACTTAACTTATCCATCTCTGCTTGTGCTGCTTTATAATCAGGCATCGCAGCTATTAATTCCTGCGTGTTAATATGAGCAACTTTACTTTGCGCATTTATAATACTTGTGCTTCCAAATAAAATTGTAGCTGCTAATACTAAGTTCTTTAAGTGTTTCATTTTTAAATAAATTGTGTTATAAATTGTTGTCTATTAATTATTTTTCTTTTTGGCTTTATTAATGCTGTCTTGAACTTTTTTTGCTTCAAGTTTTGCTTTTCTATCCGCTAATATTTTTTTCTTTTTGTCTTCTAAAGCTTTTTTTCTTGCTTCTTTAGGGCTTAATTTTTTTGCACCTGTACTGTCTGTTGTTTTTTTAGCGGCTTCCTTTTCTGCTTTTTTAGCATCAATCTTTGCTTTTCTGTCAGCTAATATTTTCTTTTTCTTGTCTTCTAGTGCTTTTTTTCTTTTTTCAGCAGCACTTAATTTTGGCTCTTCAACTTTTTCTGTTTTTACTTCTTCTACCTTTTTAGTAGTATCTACTGTTTTAGCGGTTTCCTCTTTAACTTTATCAGCTTTATTACTAACATTGTTACGTGCATCCAGTTTTTCTTGTCTTGCTTTAGCACGTTCTTCAAGAATTTTTTGTCTCTTTTCTTCAAGCGCTTTTTTCTTAGCTTCACGATCGGCTTCTTGTTTAGCACGTTTATCTGCAATTTCTTTTTCTCTTTCTGCTTTTTTGTCTGCTAAAGCTTGTGCTCTTGCTTCTTGACTAGAGCTTACCTCTTTAGGTACAATTTCTTCAGCTTCTGCGGCTTTTTTCTCTTTACGATTTTGAACTTGAGTGCGTTTTGCAGTTCTAGTTATAGTACGTAAAACTTGATCGCTAATGTCGTATCTGTCAGCTGAATAAAGCATCACAACGTCGGCAGATTTATCAAAAACAAAATCATAGTTTTTATTGGTAGCAATTTCTTGTACTGCTGTAAAAATTTGATCTTGAATAGGCTGCATCAATTGCTTTCTTTGAATCATTAAATCGCCATTTGGTCCAAAACGTTTTTGTTGATAATCAAGAACTTCATTTTCTTCAATGTTGATGTCTTCTTGACGCTCTTGAATCAATTCTGGTGTTAATAGAACACTTTCAGAAGATAATTGCTTCTTTTTTTGGTCTATTTCACTCAAGCGTTTTTCGATTTCATTTTTCCATTTTTCAACCTTTGAATCTAATTGGGTTGAAGCACTTTGGTATTCAGGGACATTTTGTAAAATATACTCAGTATCTATATAACCAATACGTGCACTTTTTTGTGCAAAAGTAGATAGATTAATAAAGGATGCTATTGCCAGTAAAAAAAGAACTTTTGTTTTCATCCGTATATGTTTTAAATAATTGTTTTATTTTAAAAATATAACACTAACAGACAATTTTTTTGATTTGGATGCAAGCGTTAAGATTTATCAAATAAACGAAATATTTTTTGAAAAATTTTAACGCACTAATTAAATCGTTAAACTGTACATAGAAAATATCGTGCCAAAGTTAAAATTGTTGTCCAATTATAAAGTGTGTTTCCCATCCGTTTTTAACAGTTTGCCCTGGTAATGGGTCGAAACCATGACCGAAATCAATCCCAAGTAAACCAAATGCAGGCATAAATAATCTAATACCTAAACCAGCTGATCGTTTTAAAGCAAATGGATTATAATCTCTAAAATTATTATACGATGCACCTGCTTCTAAAAAAGCCAAAGCAAAAATTTTAGCTTGTTGAGATTTTAGTGATATAGGATATCTTAATTCTAAAGAAAACTTGTTGTAAATAGTACCACCATCCTGTGACGATAAGGATTGGTTGGGATAACCTCTTAGCTGAATTTCTTCTCTACCATCCAAACTATAGGTTCCTAAACCATCGCCACCAAGAAAGTAACGCTCAAACGGAATAATGCCTCTATCATTATTGTAGGCTCCTAAGAAACCAAATTCTATTTTTGGGCGCAACACCATTTCTCCAACTACTTTAGTGTACCATTCGCCGTTAAAGTTTACTTTATAAAACTCCAACCATCTAAATCGTTCTTGATCTATTTCGGCAATTCTATCGGCTGCTGCACTTCTAATAGATTGCGAATTATTTGTATTGTTTTGAATATTTGTTTGATTAATTCTTTCTTCCTCTAATGCCGTGTAATCTACCTTGTTAAATGCCGAATATGGTAAAGTAAACTTAGCAGTTATGCCAAATTTAGAACCACCTGTTGGGTAAATAGGGTCGAAAGTGGTATTGTCCCTACTAAGTCCAATGGTATATGCTAAATTATTGGATGCGCCATCACCAAAAGTAAAAAGACCAGTATTATAGTTTTTTAAATTGTAATGTTGATAACTAAAGGCTTGAGATAAGATAAAGAAATCATCAGGTACTGTTAATCTTTTTGCAAGACCTATTGAAATACCTGTAATATTAAAGCGGCGATCTTTATCGGCATTTCGTGTTAAGGGGTTGTATAAAAATTGCTTAGTATGAGATATAGAGGTAGAAAAACTTACAGGTTTTTTTCCGCCAAACCATGGCTCTGAAAATGAAAAACTATAGGTTTGATAAAATCTACTTGCTTGTAAACGAAGTGCCAGCTTTTGGCCATCTCCCATGGGAATTGGTTTGTAAGCTTCTTTTTTAAAGATGTCTTTTATGGAGAAGTTGTTAAACGATAATCCTAAAGTACCAATAAAGCCACCTCCACCATAACCACCTTGCAATTCTATTTGACTGGAACCGCTTTCTACAACAGAATATCTCATATCAATAGTTCCTTCATTGGCATTTACATTGTCAAAATGAGGTTCAATTTGTTGTGCATCGAAAAAGCCTAATTGCCCTAATTCGCGAATGGTACGAATTACCGCTTCTTTACTGTATTTTTGTCCTGGACGTGTTCGTATTTCTCTATATATAACATGGTCGTTGGTTTTATCGTTTCCAGTAACTGATATTTTATTAAAATACGCTGGTTTGCCTTCAACAATTCTAATTTCCATGTCAATAACGTTGCCATCTGCACTTGTTTCAACAGGTGTGATGCTTGAGAACAAATACCCATTGTTTTGATAGAGATTTGTTAAATCATATGCATCAGGTTTGGTTTCGTCTTGAATTCTTTTTTCTAACTCAACACCATTGTAAGTATCTCCTTTATCAATTCTAAGAATACTATTTAATTGTTTGTCGGTAAATACAGTGTTTCCTAAAAAATTAATATTACCATAAGTGTACTTTTCGCCTTCTTCCAATTGTATGTTTAAAGAAACGGTATTGTCTGGGTTGTATATTAACGAATCGGAGATGATACGAGCATCTCTATAACCATTTTCTTTGTATTTATCAACAATACTTGTTAAATCTTCTTTAAAGTCTGCTTCAATATATTTTGAACGTTTAAGAAGCCTGATAGGATTTTTTTTCTTAGTGTTTTTCATGGCTTTTCTTAGCTTTTTTGCACTAAGCTTTTCGCTGCCATTAAATACGATATCTTTTATTTTTACTTTATCTCCTTTGTCTATATTAAGCTTCATGTTAACTCTTTGCTTTTCTATAGTGTCAATCACTTTAGGCGTTGTAATAATAACTTTAGCTTTTAAAAAGCCTTTCTTTTGATAAGAGTTTTCCAGATAATTTTTAGTAGTAGTGATTAAGTTTTCGGTAACCTTTACACCAGCGTCTAGTTTGTTGTCTTTAATAATTTCGTCGAATTTTGATTTTTTGACACCTTCAATAACGACCTCTTTTAGCTCAGGAAGATCCATTAGTTCAATCTCGATATTAGCAACAGTACCTTCAATACTACTTATGTAAATGTTTATGCTACTAAATAGATTTAATTTCCAAAGTTTTTTTATAGCCTCATCAATTTTTGATAAAGAGGTGGTTGGTACCGTAAATTCGTCTCCTTTTCTTAACCCTGAATACGTTATTACTGATTCTGCATTAAAACTCGTGCTTCCAGTAACTTTAACTTCGCCAATGGTATAGGTTTTTGAGTTTTGGGCATCTTCTATTTGAGCAGATAACGTTATGCTGCTTAATATAGAGGCAAAAAATAAAAGTTTGGTAATATATGTTCTCAATAGTTTAATATTAGCTAAGTTGTTCACTCGTTTTTCCAAATCGTCTTTCTCTTTGTTGATAGTTTATTATAGCTTCATACAAATGTTGCTTTGTAAAATCTGGCCAAAATACATTAGTAAAATATAATTCAGCATAAGCAATTTGCCATAATAGGAAATTGCTTATACGTTGTTCGCCGCTAGTTCTAATCAATAAATCCACGTCTGGCAAATTTTGCGTGTAAAGATGCTCATTAATTACCGATTCATCAATTTTTTTTGGCGAAATTATATTATTTTTAACTTTAATACTTATTTGTTTAACAGTATTTATTAATTCATCTCTAGAACCATAACTAAGCGCAAGTGTTAAGGTTAGGCGATTGTTGGGTTTTGTTAACTCCATAACATCCATGAGCTCAGTATATACCTTGGTTGGTAAAGCTTTAAGATTTCCAATGGCATTAAGTTTTATATTGTTTTTTTGGAGTGTTTTTATTTCCTTTTTTAAGGAAGAAATTAGAAGCTTCATGAGGGTTTGAACTTCCAGTTTTGGTCTATTCCAGTTCTCTGTAGAAAACGCATATAGTGTTAAATTTTTAACACCAAGCTCTGCGCAACCCTCTACAATTTCTTTAACTGTTCTGCTTCCCTTTTCATGACCAAATATGCGCAACTTCCCTTTTTTTTTGGCCCATCGACCATTACCATCCATAATAATGGCAATGTGTTGCGGTAATTGGTTAATATGAATTTGGTCTTTTTTATCCATGTTAAAAATCGCAGTAACAGGGTTTTCGCGCAAAGGTATAGGTTAAAGTTATTCCTGTAAACATATACCAGTCATTATTGTTTAAATTTCCAAAGCTATAATTGAAAAGCGATGGTCTTTCGGGGAAGCTACCATCAAGTTCATCTGAAAATGTATATCGTGCACCAACTTCGGCGGCTATAATTATGTGGTCTGTTAAGGTTGTTTTAAAACCTATTGCCATTGGGATTCCAAAAGCCCAGCTTGAGGTGTTCTCGGGAGTTTGAATGCCGTTTCTAAAATAATAATTATCATGCTTTGCAAAAGAAAGGCCTGTATATATATATGGAGTAGATTTACTGTCATCGTTATGGAGGTTAAAATCAAAAAAAGTAAATTCCATGCCTAATGCTATTTCAAGTAAATTACCATTAAAAGAATAGTCTCTATCAATCCTTCTTGGGTCGTCTGATTTTGAGTCTTTTGCATCTAAATCTGTAAAAATCACCGACAGTCTATAAGAGTGCCTTGGGCTTCTGTTCCATTTAAATACACCTCCAAAAGCGGGCTGATTAGGAGCAATATATCTAGTAGAACCAACATCACCAATTAAATTACTGCCACCAGCAAAAACGCCAATTTCATAAATTTGGGCGTAATTTAACTGACTGCTTAAAACGCATATAATAAAAATGCTTAAATACCTCATAGATGTCCAAAAGTTTGCAAATATAATAAATAAGATGAGCCTATTATAATTTGTTGTTTAGTATTACAGATAAACAGGAATTAAGCTAATTTATTGCCTTAATTTTAATTGCGCTTATCCTCTCCCCAAAGTAATTTGTTACGAAGTGTGCTTAAAAAACTTTCGCTAGAAAGCTCAATCATTTTAATTTTGAAGTCGGCTAATTTTATGATTACAGTTGCATTGTTATCAAGCGAAGCGATTCTGGAATCAAGAGAAACCAAATAACTATCTTCCCTACCACTAACCCTTAGTTTAATTTCAGTAGAATTTTGAATTACCAACGGTCTCGCATTTAAATTATGTGGTGCTATTGGTGTTAATGTAATACTATCCGATTCAGGCATAATAACTGGTCCACCACAGCTTAAAGAATATCCTGTTGACCCTGTTGGTGTAGATATTATAAGGCCATCAGCCCAATAAGATGTTAAATATTCATTATTTAAACTGGTTTCAACTGTTATCATTGAAGTAGTATTTTTTCTACTCACCGCAATTTCATTTAAAGCAGCATTAAAATCAAATAACGATTCATTCTCCGGTTCTGTACGTATAGTAAGAAGACTCCTCTCGGAAATCCTGTAATTACCTTTTACAATATCGTCTATGGCTTTAGCGATATTATTTTTTTGGATAGTTGCCAAAAACCCTAAGCGACCAGTATTAATACCAATAATAGGAATGTTTAAATCACGTATGTAAGTAACGGCTCTTAAAATGGTTCCGTCACCACCAATACTTATAAGTAACTCAAAAGAGTTGTCTAGTTTTTTAAAAGTATTAAAGTCTGTGATAATTTTTTGAATACTTTTTTCTTGCTTTATGGAATCAAAAAAGGAAGCTTCAACGTAAACTTTAAAAGATTTTTTATGACAGATTTGAAGAAGACTTTCAATAGGAATTAATGAATTTTTCTGATACACTTGACCATAAATAGCAACTTTCATAAACTATAGGTTTAAGTATTTGTTTAGATAGTCAGATCGTTCTTTAAGGTTTTGAACAAATGTATCGTCTTCATGTCCAGAAACGATATTATAACCATAACGCCTAAAACTTTGAATAATTTCGTTAAGCCCTGTGTTTCCTATCTTAAGTGTAACTTGTACCATATCGTTTTCTACTTTAGAAATAAAGGCACCTAATAGTTTCCCGTTATTGGATTCTGCTATTTGGCAAACCTCACTAAACGAATAATCGTTATATACTTTCTCAACAATTAAAATGCCTCCAGGTTCGGCAAAGAAAGGCGTTTGATTAAACATGGCAATTATGTCATTAAGCTCATAATAGCCTAGATATTGGTTGTTATCACCTAAAACAGGCATGATGTTAGTGTCCTTTTGCGCAAAAGCCTCTAAAACATCCAACCAAAGAGTAGATCTCCTTACAAAAAATCCTTCTAGAGTGTATAGGTAGTCTGTTATGGTTTTATCCGAATCAAAACAATGCGCATCAGTTTCCGAAAGGCAACCAATATAAATATCATCTTTTTTAATTGGTATATGTGAGTAGGTTAGTTGATTAAACAACTGTTGTGCATCACCAATATTACTGGTAACTTTTAGTGGCTTAATATCATTAATTATATACTCGCTTAAAGGCATAATTGGGTTTGTTATCTATTGCAAAATAATCAAAAATAAACACAATAAGCGTAACTTACTTTGTATTTTTGCGTATAAAATTTTACTGATGACGAAGTTAAGTGTAAACATTAATAAAATCGCGACTTTACGAAACTCAAGAGGTGGAAACACACCTAATGTGATACAATTTGCTAAAGATGTTCAAGAATTTGGAGCCGAAGGCGTGACGATTCATCCACGTCCAGACGAACGCCATATACGTTATCAAGATGCTTACCATTTAAAGCCAATTGTTTATACTGAGTACAATATTGAAGGAAACCCAATTCCGAAGTTTGTAGATATGGTTTTAGATATTAAACCTACACAAGTTACATTAGTCCCTGATGCTGTCGATGCTATAACAAGTAATGCAGGTTGGGACACCATAAAACATAAAGCGTTTTTAACTGAAATCATTAAGGAGTTTAAAGATAACGGAATTAGAACCTCAATTTTTTTAGACCCAGTCATTGAGCAGGTTGATGGCGCTAAAGAAACAGGAGCAGATAGAATTGAATTATACACCGAAGCTTTTGCACAACAATATGCTATAGGAAATAAAAGTGCTATTGAACCCTATACAAAATGTGCCATTAGATGTAATGAATTAGGGTTGGGGATTAATGCAGGACACGATTTGTCACTGGACAACATTCAGTTTTTTAAAGAAAACATACCTAAGCTTTTAGAAGTGTCTATTGGACATGCATTAATCTCCGAAAGTTTGTATTTAGGAATTGAGAATGTTGTACAAATGTATTTACACAAACTAAAATAATGTTGCTACACTCAAACATACTAGGCACAGGCAAACCATTTATTATCCTTCATGGCTTACTAGGAATGGGCGATAACTGGAAAACACTTGGAAAACAATTTTGCGAGCAAGGGTATGAAGTCCATTTGGTAGATTTGCGTAATCATGGGCGTAGTTTTCATGATGAAGATTTTAATTATGATATTCTTGCTGAAGACTTAAAAAAATACTGTGACTACCATGAATTAGAGAATATTATTCTACTTGGACATTCTATGGGTGGGAAAACCGCCATGCTATTTGCAGCAAAATATCCGCAATTAATTAAAAAACTGATAATTGCCGATATATCTCCACGCTTTTACCCCATACATCATGATGCTATATTAAAAGGATTGGCTTCTTTAGATTTTGATAAAATAGCATCTAGGAAAGAAGCAGATGAACAACTTTCGAAATATGTTACTGAATTTGGTATAAGACAGTTTTTGTTAAAAAACTTGTACTGGATAGAAAAAGGCCAGTTAGCATTGCGAGTGAACTTAGAAGCTGTAACTGAAAATATTGCCGAAGTAGGCGAAGCACTGCCAATGGATTTAAAATTTGATGGCGACACATTGTTTTTACGTGGTGATAGATCAGAATATATAGGAACTAATGATGAACGCTTAATAAAAATGCAGTTTCCAAATGCTTCTATTGCTACAGTAAGTAAAGCAGGTCATTGGCTTCATGCCGAAAACCCTAAAGAATTTTATCGGTTTGTGATGGATTTTATAAACTAAAGCTAATATTTTGTATTTTCAATCAAATAAAAAATAAAACTAATGAAACTAGTAATGAAACTCATATTAAGTGCCATTGCAGTAATAATTTTAGCAAAATTACTACCAGGTGTGTCACTTGACAATACCATCACCACACCATTAATCGTCGCTTTGGTTCTGGCAATTCTAAACGTATTGGTAAAACCAATATTGATTATTTTAACTTTACCAATAACAATTCTAACCTTAGGATTGTTTTTATTGGTGGTAAATGCATTAATAATTCTTTTAGCAGATAAATTAATTGATGGTTTTGGAGTCTCTAGTATATGGACAGCTATATTATTTAGTTTGTTACTTTCGTTTTTGCAATCTATTCTATATTCAGTATTAAAAGAAGATAAAAAATAGACTAAATATCAGTAAATTAAAAACTTTGTTCAATCTCAAAAATATCGTACTTTTGCAGCCAAATTTTATTAAGGCGAAATGAATATTACAAGAGAAAATATCGATGCATTAAATGCAGTAGTCAAAGTTGATATTGAAAAAGGCGATTATGCCGATAAGGTAGAGAAAATTTTATCCGATTATCGCAAAACAGCTAACATCCCAGGATTTAGAAAAGGACACGTGCCAATGGGAATGGTTAAAAAGCAATATGGAAAAGCTGTATTGGTAGATGAGGTAAATAAATTACTTCAAGATGCATTGCATAAATACTTAACCGAAGAGAAATTGGACGTTCTTGGCAATCCCTTGCCAAAAGCACAAGACGATTTAAATTGGGATGCCGATAATTTTTCATTTGAATTTGAATTAGGATTGACTCCAGAATTTGAAGTGAAACTTAAAGGAAAAAAAGCCATAACACATTACAATATTGTTGCTGATGATAAAATGATTGACGACCAAGTTGAAAACATGCAAAAACAATACGGTAAATTAATCTCTAAAAATGACGTTGAAGAGAATGACGAAATCACTGGAACTTTCGTAAATGAAGAGAAAGAGATTAATACTACTACAACCATTACTCTAGATAAATTAAAAGGAAAGGTAAATACCAAAAAATTTATTGGTGCTAAAGTTGGCGACGTTATTGCCGTAAAAACAAAAGGGCTTTTTAATGACGATCATGATTTGATGAACCACTTAAAAGTACCACACGATGATGCACACGGATTGGCTATTGAGGTTGATTTTACAATTACTGAAGTTAATTCAAGAGAACTTGCCGATTTAGACCAAGAGTTATTTGATAAATTATTTGGAAAAGGCATCGTAACATCTGTAACCGAGTTAAAACAAAAGATAAAAGAAGATGCCGAAAAGCAATTTGTACAGCAATCAGATCAAAAACTTTTAAACGACGTAACAGAGTATTTAGTAGAAAACACAAAGTTTGATTTACCAGCTGAGTTTTTACAAAAATGGATACAAACAGCAGGAGAAGAACCTTTAGATGAAGCACAAGCTAAAGAGGAGTATGAAAAGTCTGAAAAAGCAATGCGTTACCAGTTAATTGAAAGTAAACTAATACTAGATAACAAGCTTCAAATTAACTTTGACGACCTTAAGGCTTATACACACCAGATGATAAAAGGCCAAATGGCACAGTTTGGACAAATGAATCCATCTGAAAAAGAATTGGACGATATTTCAGCTAGAATACTTTCCAATCAAGATGAGGTAAAGCGTTTATCTGAGCAATTAACGAGCCAAAAACTATTAGCATTCTATAAAGAAAACGCTAATCTTAAAACTAAAGAATTGTCTTACGACAAATTTGTTAAAGAAGTTTACGGCTCATAGTTTTTAAAAAAATCACTATATTTATGCGTTGAATTCTTTAGGGTTCAACGCTTTTTTTATCATCAATTATATCATTTAAAATAACTATGGATTACGGAAAAGAATTCGAAAAATTCGCTATAAAAGATCAAGGTATTAGCAGCACATACTACAATAAGATTATAAGTAGTATGTACCCAACCAATTTAACACCAAATATTATTGAAGAACGGCAAATGAATATTGCAATTTTTGACGTGTTTTCAAGATTAATGATGGATCGTATTATTTTTATGGGAACTGGTATTAATGACCAAGTAGCAAATATTATACAAGCACAACTATTGTTTTTAGAGAGTACAGATGCTTCAAAAGACATTCAAATATATATCAACTCTCCAGGAGGAAGCGTTTATGCAGGTTTAGGAATTTACGACACCATGCAGTTAATTAAGCCAGATGTAGCTACTATTTGTACTGGTATGGCAGCTTCAATGGGAGCTGTATTATTGTGCGCAGGCGAAAAAGGAAAGCGAAGTGGGTTAACACATTCGCGTGTAATGATTCATCAACCCTTAGGTGGTGCACAAGGACAAGCAAGTGATATTGAAATTACCGCTCGCGAAATATTAATCCTTAAAGAGGAGTTATATAAAATTATAAGTAAACACTCAGGGCAGGAATACGATAAAGTATATGCCGATAGTGACCGTGATTACTGGATGAAATCGGATAAAGCTTTAGAATACGGAATGATTGACGAGATCTTATCTCGAAACTAAAATATTAATAAGCTCAACATTCAGATGAAAAAGTAAATTTCATTGATAAAAATTTTGAATTGGAATTTGGTTTTTGAATATTGGGATTTTAAAAAAAATTATGGCGAAGGAAGAATTAGAATGTTCGTTTTGCGGCAGAAAAAAATCAGAAACCAATTTATTGATTGCTGGATTGGACGCACACATTTGTGATCGTTGCATCGAGCAAGCACATGGCATTGTTATTGAAGAGTCAAAACAAATCGATTCCGGTGATCTATCAGCCGAATTAATGCTGAGAAAACCTCAACAAATCAAAGCGTTTTTAGACGAATATATTATAGGCCAAGAGCACACTAAAAAAGTGATGTCTGTTGCTGTATATAATCACTACAAACGTTTATTGCAAACACCAACAGATGATGATATTGAAATTCAAAAATCAAATATCATGATGGTTGGCCAAACAGGAACAGGAAAAACCTTAATGGCAAAAACAATAGCTAAAATGCTAAATGTTCCTTTGGCAATTGTAGATGCTACTGTGTTAACCGAAGCTGGTTATGTTGGCGAAGATGTAGAAAGCATTTTAACGCGTTTACTGCAGGCAGCCGATTATAACCTTGAAAAAGCAGAAAGAGGCATTGTGTTTATTGATGAAATAGATAAAATTGCTCGTAAAAGCGACAACCCTTCTATAACCAGAGACGTTTCTGGCGAAGGCGTACAACAAGCGCTTTTAAAGCTTTTGGAAGGAACTGTTGTTAATGTACCACCAAAAGGAGGTAGAAAACATCCTGACCAAAAATTTATTGAAGTAAATACAGAGAATATATTGTTTATTGCTGGAGGTGCTTTTGATGGTATAGAGCGTCATATTTCTAAACGTTTAAATATGTCATCCATTGGTTATAAGGCCTCGCATGAGGGAGAAGTAATAGATAAGGATAACTTTTTGCAATACATTATTCCTAAGGATTTAAAAGACTTCGGGTTGATACCAGAAATAATTGGTCGTTTACCTGTACTAACATATATGAATCCCTTAGATGGTAAAACCCTTAGAGCTATTTTAACCGAACCAAAAAATGCCATTATAAAACAGTACAAAAAGCTATTTGAAATGGACAATATTGAATTATCCATTACCGAAGGAGCATTAGAGTTTATTGTAAAAAAAGCAATTGAGTATAAATTGGGAGCTCGTGGATTACGATCACTTTGCGAAGAAATTTTAACCGATGCCATGTTTAATTTGCCAAGTAGTGACGAAACTAAGTTAAATGTCACTAAAGCTTATGCCGAAGGAAAGCTTACTAAAACAAGACTTAAAAAGCTAAAGGCAGTTTCATAGTAAAGGAGTCTTTTAAAAGGCAATATTTTCAGTAAACCAGAAAGAAGAAGATAAGATTGTAAATAAAGAAACCACTCTTCCAAAGCATCGGAATAGAGTGGTTTTTTCTTGGATTATAATTAATGTTTGCGGTAAACTTTTTTATGTCTTTTCTTAATTACAGTTTAAAAGTAGTATTATAAATGAAAGAAAAAAAAGTCGGTCTCTGTTTTTAGATGAATATAGGTGTATATTCGTTTAAAGAAAAAAGAACGCCTTTTTTACCGATAAAAAGCAACTGGGTTTAGCGGTTTAATTTTAACAACTCATCCAAATAATCCCTAGAATTTGAAAGCCTCGGAATTTTGTGTTGGCCTCCAAGTTTATTTTTCTTTTTCAGCCAATCGTAAAACAATTGCGGTCTTGCAATATTTACTTTTGGTTGATTAAGTGTAATATTGTTATAGCGCTTAGCCTCATAATCGGAGTTTAAAGATTTTAAAGTGCTGTCTAACAATTTATTAAAATTATTAATGTCGCTAGGTGGTGTTTTAAACTCAATGAGCCACTCATGTGAACCCTTTTCTTTGCCTTCCATAAAAATAGGTGCAGCAGTATAATCAATAATTTCGGCATTGGTTTTTTTACAAACATCTTTTAAAGCATCTTCGGCATTTTCTATGATAAGCTCCTCTCCAAAAACATTTATATGATGCTTTGTTCTGCCCGACACTTTAATTCGATACGGATTTAGTGAGGTAAACCTAATGGTGTCACCAATTTTATAACGCCACAAACCAGCATTAGTGGTAATTACCACTGCATAATTAACATCTTTTTCAACCTCGCTCAAAGGGATTACTTTTTCTTGAGAAGTTCCATAGGTTGACATATCTATAAACTCGTAAAAAATGCCATAGTCAAGCATCAACAACAGTTCGCTGGAATTATTTTGGTCTTGAATGGCAAAAAACCCTTCCGACGCATTATAAATCTCGTAATATTTAAAATCTTTTCGTGGTAAAATAGATTTGTACTGGTCCATATATGGCAAAAAACTCACGCCACCATGAAAATATACTTCTAGATTAGGCCAAATATCAAAAATATCCTGTTTCCCAGTTGTTTCCAAAACGTTATTTAACATGACCAACATCCACGAAGGCACTCCAGCTAAACTCGTTACATTTTCGTTAATTGTTTCATCGACAATGGCTTGCATTTTATACTCCCAGTCGCTCATTAATGAGACTTTACTACTTGGTGTGCTGCTAAACTCTGCCCAAAAAGGCATATTATCAATTAAAATAGCCGATAAATCTCCAAACACAGTTCCGTTTTCTTTGTACAATTCTTTACTGCCACCAAGACGCAAACTTTTGCCAGTAAAGAGTTGCGATTCTTCATTGTTATTTAAATACATACAGAGTAAATCTTTTCCTGCAGCATAGTGGCAATCTTCCAAAGACTCTACACTCACAGGAATAAACTTACTTTTAGCATTAGTTGTTCCGCTGGATTTTGCAAACCATTTTATAGGTGTTGGCCAAAAAATATTTTGCTTTCCTTGTCGTGATTCTTCAATGGTATTCTGTATATTTTCATAAGTTGAAATAGGAACCCTATGGGAAAAAGTTTTATAACTTTTTATGGAAACAAAATCATATTGTTGCCCTATTTGTGTGTCTTTAGCAGTATCTAAAAGTGAAAAAAGCAGCTCATTTTGGACTTCATTAGGATATTTTAAAAACAGTTCAATTTGATGAAATCTTTTTTTTAAAAACCAGGAAGCAATAGAATTTACTAAAGGAATTGGCATATATTGGTTATCTTTACGAGGTCTAAAATAGGAAAAATCTTTTTATGCAGTACCAAGGTGTGTTAACAAAAATGGAAACTGAATTTACTAGTCCTATTCAGTATTATTTAGTTTTTGAAACCGATTTTATAAATATGAATCAGTTATTGAATAAAACACTAAAAATCAGTTTTGTTAAATATCAATGTCTTAACTGTGGTTTAGACAAACCCATTTATAGACAAGGGTTTTGTAAAAGTTGCTTTTTCGATATTCCGCAAGCTGCCGACTGGATTATGCGCCCTGAATTAAGTACAGCACATTTAGATAAAGAAGACCGAGACCTGGAATATGAAAAAAAAGTACAACTACAGCCTCATGTTGTGTATTTGGCCAATTCGAGTAATGTAAAAGTTGGAGTGACCAGAAAAAGCCAAGTACCAACACGTTGGATGGACCAAGGCGCTCACGAAGCTATAGAAATTGTTGAGGTACCAAATCGTTATTTAGCAGGAATTACCGAAGTAGCTTTAAAGGATCATGTAGCCGACAAAACCAACTGGCGAAAAATGTTAAAAAACGATATTGAAGATGAAGATTTGGTAGAATGGCGCGAACGATTGAAAGATTATATTCCTAAAGAAGTTAAAACGTATTACATAGCAAACAATACCGAAACCAATATGGATTTTCCTGTGCTAAAATATCCTAAAAAACCTTCTAGTTTAAACCTGTTGAAGGCTAAAGAATATCAAGGTGTATTAGTTGGCATCAAAGGTCAATACTTAATTTTTGATGACCAAACAGTATTTAATATTAGGGCTAATGAAGGGTTGGTGGTAAGTATATCTATTAATTAAAAACCCATTTAAAACTAAATTTAAATGGGATGGATAATTATTTCATATAATACTAGATGTCCTCTTGATCCCTAAGGCTTTGAATGTATGCAGCTTTTTGAATTTCACGTCGTCTTTTAACCGAGGGTTTAGTGAAAAATTGATTTTCTCTTAAATTCTGCATTACTTTAATATTTCGGTGTTTTCTTTTGTAACGTTTTAAAGCACGTTCAATATTTTCTCCTTCTTTAATAATAATTTTTAGCATGTAGTTTTTTAATTAATGTGTTTTTTTCTTTTAGGATTATCCTAAATAGGTTTTTAATATTTTACTTTTTGAAGTATGTCTTAATCTACGAATTCCTTTTTCTTTTATTTGTCTTACACGTTCTCTGGTTAACCCAAATGAATCTCCTATTTCTTGAAGACTCATAGGTTGTTTATTACATATTCCGTAGTAATGACGCAAAACATCTGCTTCTTTTTCAGATAGTGTATCCAATGCACGATTTATTTCAATAGCTAATGAGCCTCTCATTAAATCGTCATCAGGTCTTGGCGATTCATTGGAATTTACAACATCATAAAGTGTTGAAGTTTCTCCTTCTCTTAATGGAGCGTCCATTGAAACATGCCTGCCAGAAATCTTCATAGACTGTTTCACATCAGTTACAGTAAGGTCTAAATTAAGTGCAATTTCTTGAGCACTAGGTGGTCTTTCGTGAGTTTGTTCTAAAAAAGAATAGGCTTTATTTATTTTATTAATAGAGCCAATTTTGTTTAAAGGTAGTCTAACTATTCTAGACTGTTCTGCTAGTGCTTGAAGAATACCTTGTCTAATCCACCAAACGGCATAAGAAATAAACTTAAAGCCTCTTGTTTCATCAAAACGTTTAGCTGCTTTAACCAAGCCTGCATTTCCTTCATTTATTAAATCTGGCAATGATAGGCCTTGATTTTGATATTGCTTTGAGACTGAAACTACAAAACGTAAGTTAGCTGTTGTGAGTTTTTCTAAGGCTTCTTGATCTCCTAAACGTATTTTTTGTGCTAATTCTACTTCTTCGTCAGCGGTTATTAATTGAATTTTGCTAATGTCTTGAAGGTATTTGTCAAGCGACTTAGATTCTCTATTGGTAACTTGTTTCGTAATTTTTAATTGCCTCATATATTCTTTTAAAGATTTAAATTATGCATAATGTATAACTTAACTTTTTTATTAAGAAATCCTAATAAATGTTTGGTTTTATTATTTATAACTCTAAAATCAAAAAAAAGGAGGCTGTCTGAAAAGTAATGAAGAACTATAATTTGTCATATTGAGCGCAGTCGAAGAATCTTAAATATAAAAATGTTAGATATTTCGACTGCGCTCAATATGACGCTAAAGATTACTTTTTAGACAACCTCTCTCTTTTAAAACTAGTATGAAACAATTTTTTTCATCCCAGTTCCTTTATCTGTTGTCAACCTAACAAAATAGAGTTGGTCACTATAATTGGTCATGTCAATCTGGGTTTTGGTTTTTGCCCCAGAGACATAATCCTTGTTGATGATTTGTTTTATCAAAGCGCCT
>TARA_R110002074_G_scaffold401634_1_pt1 | contig 28909 bp, 22 predicted proteins | sample TARA_R110002074 | Tara Oceans TARA_R110002074 (sample SAMEA4397215) | marine metagenome | biome: Polar Biome; feature: [MIX] marine epipelagic wind mixed layer (ENVO:01000061); material: water (ENVO:00002006), including particulate matter (ENVO:01000060) such as... | depth 10-100 m | reverse complement strand
TATTTAAGCTGTAGCCGGTCAACTCGGCCGTTCGCGGGCGGCGCGCCTTTGTTCAATGGCCTCTTCATCAGTAATATCCCCCTCATTCGAAAGTACACATTCTTTAGCCCATTCCAATGTTTCGTGTATTGGATGGTTTTTAAACGATTCGTCCCAGCGACTCATGGTTGTTCCCTTAAAAGTGTTTCAGTTTCGTACTATGAATTCAAACTCAATTTATTACAAAGACACTAACAGTGCTAATAAGCGGAAGTAGCTTTCCACGTATTAAATAGATATAGGTGGATAAAACTTCCATGTATTGTGATATTAAACATATAAAAATGGACTTTAGCGATTCATATGCCAATTACAACCCAACCTTATCACCATTATTATTCTTTGCACTCATTTTAATAAGTGAATACGCATAAGAGAGAGGCGTTACTTTAAGAAAAAATCGCTCTAATCTGATCGACTGCTTCTTTTAGTTTGGTGGTTTTGATCGTCTCCATCAACTCGTCGAGCTTGAATTTACGGTGATGCTCGTACTCCACTCCAACTTGTTGCATATTCGCGAGGCCGGTTTCTTTTGCGTGTTCTTCGAAACCTTTGTTTTTCCAGAAGAACGCACCCGGCATGGTGGTGGGAATAACCAGGGCAAAGAATAACGAACGTCTAATGAAGGCCGTTGATAGCATGGTGATGAATAACAGTACCCAGACGACTATTGAAGTTGGGTTGAAAATTAATACACCCGTTAACGCGATAGCGCATGCCAATAAGATATTACTGATGATAAAAGGCCAACCATATTGGGTCGTTTGTAAATACCAGGACGCAGCGCCCTCACCTTCTCCGCTACTCATGTCTTTGGCATGGGCGATATGCCCTATCGCTTCAAGCAATAGGCCGACCAGTATGCAGCCGATTAAGACACTAAATGACGGCGAGCTGATATCGCCACTGGCTAAGGCTACTAGCGCAATGGTCATCGCGCCCAGACTCAGGCAAGTACCAATAAAGGAGCTGGCCGTTTGCCAATGGTCCCAAAACGGACGCGCTTTGATGCGGTACAACTTGTACATATAAAACACCCCGACAGGGCCTGAAATAAGACCGAGCACGCCAAACGCCGTGGTGATTATGTCGATATTGAATAAGCTAAAAAAGGTGTGACCCAACAAGCTGGTATAAAACAGGCTGACCCCTGCAATTTCACGGCTGACGGGAGAATGGCGCAAATTGTAAAAACCACGATAGAACCGGTGTGGTTTACCAAGGTGCATATTCAATTTATACAAGCCGATGGTTAGCAACACAGTCATTATCACTAACAAGGCAAAGTAAGCACTCGATGACGTGATACTGGTAAACGCTGTTAGTCCGATTAAATCGCCCGCTATCAACATAACAAAGGCACCGACTATCGCTTGCGTCGCCAGTGTGAATATTACGTGTGAGCTTTCGTGCGCTAACAGTAAGGGTTTCCAGTTCCAGTGTTTTTGTTTGCCTTTTTTAGCATCGACAACCGGTTTGTATTTTCCGCTGTCTTCATCTTTATGGTATTTAAGTGGCATCGAATCGGTTCGTGTCATCTCGCGTTTTGTTTGGCGAGACTGCTGGAAGCGAATATTCGGGTGCGTGATATCAGTGGTGGGGAAACCGGGTATCTCCGTTTTGCACTCTTCTCGGTTTTCCGGCACGTTTTCGATCACGCCAAAATCCAGCGCATTACCCAGGCAAGCAGACACGCAGGATGGCTTTAAGCCAACTTCCAGGCGATCCACGCACATATTGCACTTACTGACCTCGCCCTTTACAGGGTCTAGCTGGGGCGCGTTGTACGGGCAAACCCAGGTGCAGTAGCCGCAACCAAAACAAATATCGGGGTCTTGTAGCACCGCGCCGTATTCTGCGTATTTGGTATAAGCACGCGTTGGGCAACCTTTTAAACAAACCGGATCATCACAGTGGTTACACGCCATGGAAATATTCAGGCGTTGATATTCGGGATAGGTGCCGCCTTCTACGAAGCCAACCGAACGGAACGATATATGCGCCGGATTGTCGTTTTTCTCACTACATGCGGCTTCACAAGCGTGACAACCGATACAATTATCGGCATTGAAGTAAAAACCGTGCTGCTTGTAACGGTTTGGGTTTTCGCCTAGCGCTTCATCACCATTGATATTTAAGCTATCACCGTGTAAATCACCGCCTTCCGCGGTGAGGTCGATTGCATCGCCGTAGATATTTGTTGCTTTCGTTTCCTTATCCCAAAGAAAAACGTATTTCGGTTCGTCACTTCTTACTTCAAACATAAAAATTCTCTTGGCTGGTTGATTCGTTTAAAAACGGCGCATTTCCATGCTCAGTTGAGCGGCAGCGCGTTGATCGTTTAGTATTTCGATCGTAATGGCGGCCTGTTTATACGCTGGCTGACGTGAATGTGGATCTAAAAGTCCCAACGTTAAGCGATTTACGCAATCGAAGTAATGGAAGGGAATAAACACCATATTTCGTGGTACGCGCTGGGTTAACATCGCCATTACTACCGCGTCGCCACGCCTTGATACGCAGCGCACGTATTCGCCCTGCTCTATACCCAAATCCATCGCCGCGTCGGGGTTAATTTCCATAAAGGGAATAGGGCTATACTTATTGGTATTACCTAGTTTGCCGGTCTTCGTGCGGGTGTGAAAGTGTTCAACCAGACGACCTGTATTGAGCCAGAATGGAAATTTCTCATCCGGCACTTCGTTATTATCTATAAACGGCAAAGCGATCAGCTTGGCTTTACCATCAGGATAACGAAACGTGGCCGCTTCAGTATACAAACGTTTACCGCCCGCTGGGGGTAGTTCACCATTTTTAGCCTGCTCGTCGGTATACGGCCACTGGATGCCGCGCTGCTTTTCGATCAGGTCGTGATCCATCCCTGAAATATCTACTAAACGACCCTTCGATAATGCTTTCATTTCTTCAAACGCGCCGGCTGGTTTGTCTGGAAAAATCATATTCTCGTTACCCGCAAAGCGTTTAGCCAACAGATTGAAAATATCAAAGTCTGACTTCGATTCGCCAGGTGCTTCCGTCACTTTGCGCACTATATTGACGCGACGTTCTGTATTGGTAAACACGCCTTCTTTTTCCGCCCAGGTGGCAGCGGGTAAGTACAGGTGTGCGTACTGTGTGGTTTCGACGTCGGCGTAACTATCTTGCACCACTAAGAAATCGAGCTTTTCGAGTATCCTGCGTGTACGTTCGGTATTCGGCATAGATGTCATGGGGTTTGTCGCGACCAGCCATAAGCCTTTAATTTGCCCCGTTTCAATCGCAGGGAAAATATCGGTCTGCGCGAGCCCTCTTTTCTTAGGAAAGAATTCTGGCTCTACGTTCCAGAATTTGCCAATTTCTTCACGATCATCGGCATTTTCTAAATAGCGATAGCCTGGTAGACCCGAGCATGATGACCATTCACGCGTACCCATCGCGTTACACTGACCCGTTATAGACAGGCTAGTACCACCGGGTTTACCGATATTGCCAGTTATTAAATTAATGTTATTAATACCTACGACACCGTCTGAACCGTGTGTACTTTGGTTGATGCCCATCGTCCAGATACTCATCGCGCTACCCGCTTTTGCGTAAATACGCGCGACGTTGCGAATGGTGTCTTCATCGATACCACAAATAGCTGCGGCGCTTGTTGGGTCGTAATTTTGTACTTCTGCTCTAAGTTCTTCTATACCGACGGTGTTGGCCTCAATATAAGCACTATCCTCCAAGCCTTCATTTAAGATGACGTACATCAAGGCGTTCATCAATACCAAATCGGTACCGGGTGTGACGGCAAGATGGATATCCGCTTTTTGCGCCAGCATGGTGACGCGAGGATCGATCACGATCAGCGGGAAATCACGCTTTTCGCGCGCTTCCTGTAAACGCCAATAAATAATCGGGTGTTGTTCTGGAAGGTTTGAACCCCAGGCCATTAAGCACTCGGTGTGTTCAAAATCCTCATAACAACCCGGTGGGCCGTCTGAACCGAATGAACGTTTATAACCCGATACCGCAGACGCCATACACAGAGTAGTATTGCCGTCGTAATTATTGGTGCCGATAAGCCCCCGGGTTAGTTTTCCCAGTGTGTAAAACTCTTCTGTCAGTAATTGGCCGGTAGACACCACTGCAAACGCATCTCGGCCGTAAGTTTGCTGGATTCGCGTAATTTCTTCGGCCATTTTGTTCGCCGCGTCATCCCAGCTGGTTTCCTGGTAAGTCTGCTGAATCGACTGGCGAATTAAGGGCTTGTCGCCACGGCCTGAGGATTCAAATAATTCGTGTTCGAAAATACCTTTAACGCACAACTTGCCACGGTTAACGTCGGCCCCGCCAACGCCTCTGGAGCCAACCACTTTACCCTCGGCATTGGTGCCAATTTCAATCGAACACCCCACAGAACAATAGCCGCAAGTGGCATAGGTCCATTTTTCGGCCTTTTTATCGGCCATTTTGATAGGGTTCTTTTTATGTCTTCCAAATAACATGCTTGTCTCGCGCTTAGTTGACCAGTAGTTCGTTTTTGCTGACTAAAACCGAATCACCACCTACTCTCAGTGTTAACGGCCCATCTGCGCGCTTATCCATTTCGATATGTAATAAGCTTCTTCGCGTTACGACCGTGCCACGATCAATCGCGAAACTGTAAGTGCCTTTTCTAATATGATCGTGCGAAGCCAGGTAGCCACAAAAAGCGGGCATCGCTGAACCAATCGGCGGATCTTCGTTAAAGCCAATACTCGGCCCCACTAAACGGCCATGAAAGTTACTATCGCTCGAATTCGTTTTCGCAGTGAAGAGAAAAGTTTCCTGTACGGCCATTCCGGGCGCACTGGACTCACTCCACGCCTTAATATCGAATTGCGCTCGTCTAACAGCTCTTTGGGACAACAATGGCACGACTAAATATGGCAGGCCTTCAGATACTAAACGGGTATGAAAATGAGCTTGATCAATATCACTTTCATCAATCGATAGAAAGCGAGCTAACTCTTCAGTAGGTGGCGCAAAACGGTCCACTTCGGGGTTACATTGAAGGGTGAACTGGACAAATTTATTTGCCGATTCATGCAAGGAAATATTGGCAACAACCGTTTTTGATTTCTCATGTAAGGTGATGCTCGTATAATCGCCCTGTAGTGATACCTGACCTGTTTCTGCTAAAACATGCGCGGTCGCCAGGATCGGATGACCGGCAAAATCCACCTCACCTCTGGGGGAAAAAATTCTAATATTAAATGCACTACTGCCTTCTTCCGACGGATAAATAAAAACCGTTTCCGATAAATTAAGTTCTTTAGCAATTAGCGCAAGCAGGTCGTCAGATAAGTTTTCTGCAAATGGAAAAACGGCTATCTGCGCTCCCTGGAACGCCGTTTTAGTAAAAACATCTAAGGTGTAATACGTTGCATTCATACGTAAGCCTTTATTTAGCTGGCGAAACCGACAAAAATTCGGCCATTTTTTATTGTTACTGGGTAAGCCGTTACGGCGACGCTTTCGTCCTCGATACACTGTCCCGTAGCAAGGTTAAAGTGCTGCTTGTAGATCGGCGAAGCGACGACCAATTCATCTCCGATACTACCGATAATGCCACGCGATAGTACGTTTGCTTCACTAAACGGGTCGTAGTTACTTAGGGCAAACACTTGCTCTGTTTTTTTAACGTAAAACAAGGCGATCTGTACATCATCAAGTAAGGCTGCTACACCGGCATCTTCAATAAGATTCGTTAAAGCACAGATATCAATTTCATTATTATTTAATTCATTAACCATTTGAGTATTCATCCGATTCTTATCGCTTAATTAAGTTTCGCAGCTATTTCATCTTTACGCGCGGGCCGTATTTGACCACGCTCCGGCACAAATACAATTTGGCTATCGCCTTTAGCTGAGTTCACAAACGCATTGAACGTTTTAGATTTTTCCTCGCTCTCAACGGTTGTTTTCCACTCACACTGATAGGTGTCGACGACCGTTTTCATTTCTTCCTCAAACGTTGCTGCCAAACCGAGTGAATCTTCGATAACGACTTCGCGTAAATAATCTATCCCACCTTCCAAATTCATCATCCAGGTCGAGGTACGCTGTAAACGATCACCCGTTTTTATATAGAACATCAGGAAGCGATCGATATATTTGATCACCGTTTCATAATCCAGATCAGTTGCGAATAAATCGGCGTGTCTTGGTTTCATGCCGCCGTTACCACACAGGTACAAATTCCAACCGTTTTCGGTCGCGATAAGGCCCACGTCTTTGCTTTGGGCTTCTGCACATTCACGGGTACAACCCGATACGGCAAACTTTAATTTATGTGGCGAACGTAAACCTTTATAACGATTTTCTAAATCAATCGCGGTCGTTACACTATCGGCAACGCCATAACGACACCATGTACTGCCGACGCAAGATTTAACAGTACGTAACGATTTGCCATAGGCGTGACCAGTTTCAAAGCCAGCGTCAATTAACTCTTTCCAGATAAGAGGTAGCTCTTCCTGCCGCGCACCAAATAAATCCACGCGTTGGCCGCCGGTGATTTTGCAGTACAAATTGTATTTTTTACCCACCTGCCCCAATACGATCAATTTATCGGGGGTAATTTCACCACCGGCAATTCGCGGAACAATCGAATACGTGCCATTTTTTTGAATATTGGCCAGGTAACGATCATTGGTATCCTGTAAGCCGACGTGCGGCTTTTCTAACACGTAGTCATTCCAGCAAGACGCTAATATTGACGCGGTAGTTGGCTTACAAATATCACAACCGTATCCCTTACCGTGCTTTTCAAGCATTTCGTTAAACGTTTTAATGCCACCAACGCGTACAAGGTGATACATCTCCTGACGGGTGTAAGCAAAGTGCTCGCACAGGTCGGTATTAACATCCATCCCCAGTTTTTCTAACTCTTTATTCAGAACCTGCCCAACCAAAGCCGTACAACCACCACATCCCGTTGTTGCGCTGGTACATTCTTTAATTGCACCCAAGGTCGTTGCGCCGTCTGATATTGCTTGGCAAAGCGCGCCTTTTGATACGGAAAAGCAAGAACAGATCTGTGCATTATCAGGTAAGGCATCAACGCCCAAACCGGTAGCGGCAGACCCATTGCGTTGCGGTAGAATCAGCGCATCGGGGTATTCTGGTAAGGCGATATCATTCAATTTAAGTTGCAACAAATTACCGTAATCGACGGTATCACCAATCAGCACAGCACCCAATAAGCGCTTGTTATCTTCGCTGACGACGATCTTCTTATAAACATCATCGGAGCCATTTACGTAGGTATAAACCTTCGCGCCCGCCGTGGCTGCGTGAGCATCACCGATGCTGGCAACGTCAACACCCATCAGTTTTAACTTGGTGCTCATATCTGCACCGGTAAAAGCATTTTGCTTACCCGATAGCTGATCAGCAACGACTTGCGCCATTTGATAACCTGGCGCGACCAGGCCAAATATTTTGCCGTCCCATAACGCGCACTCACCGATGGCGTAAATATTGTCATCCGACGTCTGGCAATTATTATCAATAACGATACCGCCACGCTCGCCCAGGGTTAAGTCGCAATCTCGTGCAATATCATCTCTTGGGCGAATACCCGCTGAGAATAAAATGATATCCGTTTCGATATGCGAGCCGTCTGCAAAATTCATCCGGTGCACGCACTCTTCGCCATCAATAATATTTTGCGTGTTCTTCTGTGTATGTACGCTTACGTCCAACTCTTCGATCTTTTTACGCAGCAAAGCACCCGCACCGTCGTCGATTTGCACCGCCATTAGACGTGGAGCAAATTCAACAACGTGTGTTTTTAAACCTAAATCTTTTAATGCTTTAGCGGCTTCAAGGCCCAATAATCCACCGCCGATAACCACTCCAACCTTAGACGTTTTCCCAGCTGTTGCGATATCGATAAGATCATCTATGGTGCGATAGACGAAACAATTTTTTCTTTCATGACCAGGAATAGGTGGCACAAATGGAAATGATCCCGTCGCTAACACCAGCTTATCGTATGCAACGCTAATTCCGTTGGCCGAAGTAACGATCTTTTTAGCGCGATCAATATGCGCCGCTCTGTCACCTGTATAAACGGTGATATTATTTTCTTCGTAGAAACCAGGCTCAACCATGGATAGATCGTCGGCTGTTTTACCGCTAAAGAAAGAAGATAACTGAACCCGGTCGTAAGCGAGCCTTGTTTCTTCACAAAACGTAATAATCTCATACTTCTTGTTGCTTTCGTTTTTGACCATGGCCTGCAAAAACTTATGCCCTACCATGCCATTACCAATAACGATTAACTTCGGTTGACTCATCCTATTTCCCAGTTGCTTATTGTATTCTTGTAAGCTAAAGCAAGTTATATGCCAGCCAATCTTTTACACCTAAGTAACTGATATAAAATAGAATATTTTTTGTTTGCGTTTTCTATTATGTAACTTTAAGACGCTATGCATTATTGCAGTGCAAGAAAGCCCATGTACGCACCGCTTTAGTGCGTAAAATAATTAAATTTATCAAAAAATATAAATTTTATACTAATTAACAATAACTTGGCTATTTGGCATAGCTATTGCTTAGCACAATGGATACGTCAATGGAGACCCAACCGCAATGTCGCAAAAACTAAATTTATTCTCTTACACCGGTAACATCCGAATTTTACACTCGACCTGGATCGCCTTCTTTATAAGCTTCATGGTCTGGTTCAACCACGCGCCATTAATGTCTGTTATTCGTGATGTCTTCAATCTAAGCAACCAGGAAGTATCCGTTTTACTGATACTTAACGTAGCCCTGACCATACCGGCTCGAATCGTCGTCGGCATGATGGTTGACAGTTATGGGCCACGCCGAATGTTTTCTGGCATTTTAGTGGTATCGGGGTTTTTATGTTTATTTTTTGCCTGGGCTCAGACCTTTCAGCAACTCGCATTGGCTCGATTCTTATTGGGTTTTGTCGGCGCGGGATTTGTCGTCGGCATTCGTATGATCGGCGAATGGTTTCCAGCTAGACAAACGGGTTTAGCTCAGGGTATTTATGGTGGCTGGGGGAATTTTGGTTCTGCCGCCTCCGCGGTGATCTTACCCAGTTTAGCCCTCTGGTTTGGCGGTGAAGATGGCTGGCGTTACGCCTTAACTATCACTGCTATTATTGCGAGCGGTTATGGTGTTTATTATTATTTTGCCGTCACCGACACACCAAAAGGCTCCACCTACTTTAAACCCAAAAAAGTGGGCGGTATGGAGGTCACGAGTAAAGGCGACCTTATACAATATTTATTAATGAGCGCGCCTATTTATGGTGCACTGGCGCTACTGATCTGGAAGCTCTCGCCTACTGGAATGGCGTGGATGAGTGAACAAACGGCTAACATCGGCTATATCAGTATTATCGCTGTATATAGCTACCAGGCCTGGCAAATTATTAAGATTAATAAAGATATTTTTACTAAGCCAGTACCCGACTTATTCCGTTATCAATTTAAACAGGTCGCGATTTTGGATTTGGCCTACATGGTGACCTTTGGTTCGGAATTAGCGTTGGTTTCGATGTTACCGTTACTTTATATTGATATGTTCGGCCTATCGCCAGTCACGGCCGGTTTGTTGGCCGCCATTTACCCCATAATGAATTTGGTAGCGCGCCCAGGTGGGGGTATATTGAGTGATAAAATTGGCCGCAAGAAATCGCTGGTCATTTTATTTTCCGGCATCACTGTAATGTTTTTAATTCTGGCTCAAGTCAGCCCAACCTGGGCCGTTCCGATGGTGGTTTTATGCACGATTATGTGCGGTTTGTTTGCCAAAGGCGGTTCTGGCGCGGTGTATGCTATGGTTCCTCTGATCCAGCGCCGTATGACGGGGCAAGTCGCTGGCATGGTCGGCGCGTACGGTAACGTTGGGGGCTTAATCTTTTTGACCGTTTTGTCGTTTGTTTCACCGCAGGTATTTTTTATGGTGATTGGGGCTACCGCCGGACTGGTACTATTATTGATGTTTATATTTTTACAAGAACCAAAAGGTCAAACGGCTGAAGTGCTCGAAGACGGTACCGTTCAGCTAATTGATGTGACCTAAAACATAGAAACGCAAATGAAATCAGACGCCTTAATCGATCTTGGACAATCCTCTGATAAAGGTATTAAAGAGGAAAACCAGGATAGTTACGGCGTGCTTTTACCCGAGTCTCCCGTTTTAGAGCAAAAAGGCATTGTCATTGTTATCGCCGATGGCGTCAGCGGCTGTGAAGCCGGCAAGCTGGCTAGTGAAACGTGTGTTAAAAGTTTATTGAGCGATTATTACTGTACTCCCGACTCCTGGACGGTAAAAACATCCGCACAAAAAGTGCTGATGGCAACCAACCGCTGGATGTTAGGAATGGCGCAGCAAAGCAGCCACCAGTACAAAGGGCTCGCTACAACGATGAGCGCCCTTATCGTTAAATCGTCAACTGTACATTTGTTTCATATCGGCGACACGCGGATCTATCGATTGCGGCAGGCCAAACTCGAATGTTTAACCCAGGATCATCGTTTCTGGGTTTCGAAGGACAAGAACTACCTGACCCGCGCGATGGGTATCGACCTGCATTTAGAAATCGACTACAGCAATTTTTTACTCGAAAAAGGCGATACTTTTTTATTAACGACCGACGGTGTACACGAGTTTCTTAGCGATAGTATTATGCTGGAGAAAATTAATAATAACGCCAATAACCTAGACCGCGCAGCGCGTGAAATCACTGACTTAGCGATGCAAGCTGGCAGCGATGACAACGTCAGTTGCCAGATTGTTCGCTTCAATCAACTACCACAAATTAATGATCAGGAAGTCTACCGTAAATTAACCGAGCTACCCTTCCCGCCTGATTTAAACGCAGGCATGATTCTCGATGGTTATCGTATTGAACGTGAACTGCACGCCAGCAAACGCACCCAGGTGTATCTTGCAACCGATGAAGATAACGGCGCTCAGGTGGTGATTAAAACACCGTCAGTCAATTACGTTGACGACCCCACCTACCTCGATATGTTCGTGCATGAAGAATGGGTCGGTCGGCGCCTGAATAATAACCATGTATTAAAAATTATCGAGCAGACCCGCCCCAGACAATTCCTATATTACGTAACAGAATATATCAAAGGGCAAACGTTAAGACACTGGATGAACGACAACCCGTTGCCCAGCGTGCATGATGTAAGAGACATTGTGCGCCAGATAGCACGTGGTTTGCGCGCGTTCCACAGCAAAGAGATGATTCACCAGGATCTGAAACCGGAAAACATCATAATCGACACCCAGGGCACAGTGATCATTATAGATTTTGGTTCGACTAAAATCGCCGGCATCGAAGAAATATCAACCCCCGTTCATCGCCTCAATCTATTGGGAACACAGCACTACACGGCACCAGAGTACCTGATTGGAGAACAGGCGAGCATCCATTCCGATGCTTTTTCTCTTGGCGTCATAACGTATGAAATGCTCACCGGAAAACTCCCTTTCGGAGAGAAGTACGGCGAAAAGGCGTTGAGTAAGTTGCAATACACCCCCTCACAACAATTCAACCCTGATATTCCGCTATGGGTGGACGGCGCCATTAGAAAAATAGTCAACAGAAACCCAGTAAATCGGTACGAAGAAATATCTGAATTTATTCACGACCTGGCCTATCCGAACAAGCTGTTTATCGAAAAAAAGCACGCGCCATTAATAGAGCGCAACCCTTTAATATTCTGGAAAAGCGTTGCTTTGTTAAGCCTGCTTATGACTATAACAATAGCCATTATGAAATAAGGGCCTGAGTAGAATGGTGCTTACTTAACCGTAAGTATATGAATTGATTAAAAAAGACCGAGCTGGTAGTAGGCTTCAAATCGCCAAACTATCCACCACTACAGCTAAATGCGTTAAAAAAGTTTCAACTTTACTTTCTGCACCTTCAAGTAAAGCTGGCCTACTTTTCAACTGATGGAACCCCACTTAGCGTCCCACCCAATCGCAATATGCTTTTTCTGTCGCATACGCATATCCCGTACGGCTGAGAACATCTTTCATTTCGTCCAACAATTTTTTATCTTTGCTGTTAGTATTCATTGGTATGCGACCTATAATTGCTCATGTATCAACCTTTAATTTCAGAATTAATAATAGCCTGATTATGGCTTGCATACCCAATATTAGGGCGATAGTGCCTTATACTAAACATTAGGGTAAAAAACACATGTAAGAAAAGTTGAATAGAAAACTAAGGTATACCAAACGGTGGTTTTCATACTTTGATCTTCTAGGATTCGCAAATCTAGTAAGAACTAGTGAAATTCATAATGTATTACCAATCTATGAAAAAGTACTGGAGGCGATAGAAGAAAAGGCTGATCCCAAGCGTGCGAAAGGTATCAACTATTCCTGGTTCTCAGATACATTCATAATTTTCACTAAAGGAAGCACATTAGAGGAGTTTAGTTTAATAGAGCAAGCATCTCGTTTATTTTTCCAAAAGCTAATACTCCATGAAATTCCAGTACGTGGAGCCCTCACATTTGGTGATTTATATACACAACAAGAGAAAAATATTTTTCTTGGCGAAGCATTAATTGATGCATATGAGTATGGCGAAAACCAAAATTGGTTGAATTTTGTTATTGCACCATCCGCTTATAATGCATTAAATAAACTTGATTTCCCGATGGAAGAAAGGGCTCATTACCGGTTAGTGGAACAAAATGGTGTAATTACACACTCAAAAACTGAAAATGTGTTTGCCTTTGCATTTAACAATGGAACAGTAAATCTTCAAAATCCTTTTCTCGAAGCCTTGATTGCTATGAAAGAAAAATCGCCTATGTCTGTACATAACAAATATAACAATACAATTGACTTTATTGAGAAGCATTCATGAAAATAACCCTAACAACTAAATCAAATTCGCGCTACGCGCCGGTCGCGCAAAAAGCGCGCGCCGCTTATTAACACGTTAGCCCTACAGGAATTTCATGGCCGGCGAGTCAAAGAATACGACCATCCGAGTAACCTTCCCGTTTAAAGACATACAGGTTTGGCAGCAATTCGTGGTCGGCTTGAAGCGAGAGAATCGATTTACGCTTTCGGGGGAGCCCGCAAAATTCATCGAATTGCTCATTGAGTACGCCAGAAAGCACAAGTCCATAAAGATTCCTGGCGGAACGCCCTTATTCCGGGCGCGGATTAATGATGGAATCGAAAGTTCCAAACCAATCGCAATTGAACATATGGGAGCGCCGCCGATTCACCTCGCTGGCCATGGCCGCCTTAACCCCAGAGGCATTCCATATCTCTATCTGGCTTCCGATAGATTAACTGCTGTGAGCGAGGTGCGACCTTGGTTTGGTTGTGACATCACCGTCGCTGAATTCGTTTTGTCTGCGGATTGCGAATTCATCAATTTCTCGGAGAAGCATATGGTGAATATCCCGGAAGGCGAAGAATACGAAGGTCCCGAGTTTACTTGGCGTGAACTTATTACTTGGATGTTCTCTGCTCCCTTCGATCCACGAGATGACACCGCCTATATTCCGACCCAGTACATTGCGGAAAGAATTAAAGGCGCTGGATTCGACGGCATAATCTACGATAGTGCACTTAGTGTGGACGGTTACAACGTCACGTTGTTTAATGCTGAATCTGCAAAGGGCGTGCGCCGTGAAAAAGCATGCGTAACCTGTGTTGAAGTGCGCGCTAGTTTCGCTCCTATTGACGAGGCGCAGGGCTAACCCTGCATTCGAAAATCGGGAAATGAAAATCAAGGGGTCAGCCAGCTTGATTTTCTGGCTTGTATACCCAATATTAGGGCGATAGTGCCTTATACTAAACGTTAGGCTATATAAAACTGCGGCACGGATGAAATAATGTGAGCAAAATATCGAACAACAAAATACCTTTCGGGTTAAAGAATGGACTCCTGGTTGATGTATCAGAAGTAGAGTCAGGCCTGGCTTGTGGTTGTATTTGCCCATCATGCAAAAGAAAATTACAAGCCAATAAAGGGCACATCGTTTCTCACTATTTCTCCCATGACCCATCCGCAGAAACAAAGGCTTGTGAATCAGCCTTTGAAACGTCTGTACACTTAATGGCAAAGCAAATATTAAGTGAAGATGGATATATGAATTTTCCAGGTCTTACCATCTCTGTTTCAGGATCTGATGCAAATGGGAATACCCATGCAGAAGAAATGCAACTTGAAGAAGATGCGCAAAGATATTTTGAGAGAGTTGAGCTTGAGAAAAGGCTAGAAGACATAAGGCCGGACATTGTTTCACATATTAATGGAATCCCATTTCTCATAGAGGTGGCAGTAACTAGTTTTTCCGATAGAGAAAAAAAGAACAAAATTCGAAGCCTTTCACTGCCAGCAGTAGAAATTGACTTGTCAGCGGTAGATTACACAATAACTAAAGTCGAGCTAAGAAAATTAATTAATTCAACATCCACCAAAAAGGAATGGCTTTCTAACCCGAGAGCTATAGATGCGAAAAAAGAACTACAAGCTAAGCTAAATGAAAAACTACGGGTAATTAATGAGGGAATATACAGAAATAGATATACTCCGAAAACCCGAGAAAAAACCAACTATCGACCACCTAATAAAATAGCTACACAAGCAACCACAATTAACAAGGAAACCCCTATTGCAAAGCAATATGATTTACGGTGGTTTGTTTGTGAAGCATGTAGGCATCTATTCAACGTGCCACTTAGGAATACCCCATATTCTATCGAAACAATTCCATGTCCTGAGTGTGATCATGCTGTTTCAGCAAAACCACATTAGGCCTAACAAGGCGCTTCACCTGACCAAAAACCGCTTTGAAAATCAAGGAAAATCAAGGGGTCGGCCAGCTTGATTTTTCGAAGCTCTGGCCAACGCATGCCCTGATTATTGTTTTAACTCAGCCGTCGTTTGACCCAGTTTGGCTTTTTGTCGTTCCTGGTGTTGCAATACAAAGCTATAAATAACCGGTAGTACCAACAGGTTTAATATTAACAAATCAAGGGGTCAGCCAGCTTGATTTATTTGCATCTAACAGTGAAAGGCATGAGGCCTCTTACTCTATCGCCCAAATTCTTTTTTGATGTACTTTAAAACTGCTGCAATATCTTCGTCCGCTAAGTTTGGATTTCCTCCATTGGCTGGCATAGCCATCGGTGAACCAGGACTAAGAAGGCCGTTTTTAATATGCTGGAAATGAACGTCGTGGCTCGATTGCGGCAAACGTTCACTTAATTTGGGCACACCACTAATAGCTCCTTCGCCATTGGCTCCATGACAGGCAATACACGATTTATTGTATATATCTTTGCCACTAAGGCTTATTGGGCTGCTGGTTTTAGGCGAGACACTAGCACTTTCAATCGATTTGTTATTACTAGACTGTAAAAAAGCTAGTATGTCTCGGGTTTGCTGACCTGATAGCCCCGCTCTAAGGCGCATATGTGTCATTATTGGTGCCCATTCATCATCACTAAAGTCATTCGCACCACGCATATTATGGCAACGAGCACAATTATTTGCCCAGTCGACCGAGCCACGACTAATATCCCCTGGCTCTGCGGCCGAAAGCATTGAAGGAAATCGAGGGGTCAGCCAGCTTGATTTTGAGCACTTCCCCGCCGACTTCAAAAAAAGTACGGGGGCCAGAATCAAGCTGGCTGACCCCTTGATTTTTCGCATACCCTAATTATTGTTTTAACTCAGCCGTCGTTTGACCCAGTTTGGCTTTTTGTCGTTCCTGGTGTTGCAATACAAAGCTATAAATAACCGGTAGTACCAACAGGTTTAATATCAATACGGTCAACATGCCACCCAACATCGGGGCCGCTATCCGTTGCGTTACGTCTGACCCCGTACCACTACTGAGCATAATCGGAACCAGACCCGCCATGGTAGATACCGCTGTCATAACCACGGGACGAACGCGCATAGCGGTGGCCGTATGGGTTGCCTCCCTGATTTCTGCCGTTGATAACGGTTCTGAGCTCGCCGCGCGGCGTTTTGCGATTTCAATATCAATAAAACTGAGCACCAGCACGCCAATTTCTGCCGCCATTCCCGCTAATGCAATAAAACCAACATAAACGGCAACGGATAAATTATAGTCATTTAAGTAAATCATCCAGATACCACCGATAACGCCAAAGGGCATCGCTAACATGACGATAATCGGCTCAATGGCGTTCCGAAAATGAATATAAAGCAGTAAAAATATAATGGCCAAGGTAGCCGGTACTACAATTTGCAGACGTTTCGCCGCCCTTTCCATATATTCAAACTGCCCGGACCAAACCACCGTATAACCCGCTGGAATGGTCACGTTTTCAGCCAAAACCCGTTTAGCCTTGGTGACAAAACCACCAATATCGGAGGTATTGATATCGACGTATATCCAGGCATTTGGACGGGAATTTTCGCTTTTGATAACCGGTGGGCCACGTCTCAGGTTTAATTCAGCCACTTGCACTAGCGGTATTTGGCTACCCGTCGGCGTGGGAATAAGAACTCGCTTTAAGCTTTCAAAATCATCACGTAGTTCACGGGGGTAACGCAGGCTTACTGGGTAGCGTTCCAGCCCCTCTACCGTTTCAGTAATATTCATACCACCAATGGCGCTTTGTATGACGTCTTGCACGTCACCCACCGTTAAACCATAACGAGAGGCCGCTTCGCGATTGATATCGAAATCAAGGTAATAACCACCTACCGTGCGATCACCAAACGCTGATGTCGTTTCAGGAATCGTCTTCATGGCGCGTTCGATTTCGCCAGAAATGGACTGTAGGACGTTTAAATCTGGCCCAGAAACTTTAATACCCACTGGGGTTTTAATCCCCGTGGACAACATATCAATACGCGTTTTTATCGGCATCGTCCATGCGTTAGCAAGCCCTGGGAACTGGATCGCCTGATCCATTTCATTCATTAATTGCTGGGTGGTTTTATCGGGATCAGGCCATTCTTCTCTCGGCTTAAGGCTGATCGTCGTTTCTATCATCGATAGTGGCGCGGCGTCGGTGGCCGTTTCTGCCCTGCCTATTTTACCGAATACGTGATGCACCTCCGGAAAGGTTTTAATGATTTTATCCGTCTGTTGTAACAGCTCCTTTGCCTTAGTGATGGAGATGCCTGGAAAGGTTGTTGGCATATACAAAATATCACCTTCGTCGAGAGGCGGCATAAACTCGCTACCAAGTTTTGAGTATGGATAAAGCGTTAAAACCAATAATCCAAGCGCTAGAACAACCGTTACCTTACGCCATTGCATCGCTGTTTTTAATAAGGGTGAATGGATGGCGTGAAGAAAACGATTGATCGGATTTTTTCGCTCGGAAATAATTTTTCCGCGAATAAAATAACCCATCATCACGGGCACTAAAGTTACTGTCAGTATCGCTGAGGCGGCCATAGCATAAGTTTTGGTAAAGGCCAATGGACTAAACATGCGCCCTTCTTGCGCTTGCATGGTAAAAATGGGCAAGAAAGATACCGTGATGATCAATAAGGAAAAAAACAAAGCCGGCCCTACTTCGCGTGATGCAGTAGCAATCGCGCTCCATCGTTCATCATTACTGAGATCAGAGCCTTTTTCAGCCGCAGACTGTTCCAGATGTTTATGTGCATTTTCGATCATCACAATAGCCCCATCCACCATCGCGCCAATCGCAATGGCAATACCTCCCAGCGACATTATATTAGCGTTAAGCCCCTGAAATTTCATTACAATAAAGGCCATTAAAATGCCTAGCGGTAAGGTAATAATCGCGACTAACGCAGAGCGCGCGTGTAATAAGAACAGGATAACAACCAAACTAACAATGACTAATTCTTCCAACAACGATTCGTTTAAACTGGCGACAGCCCGTTCAATTAAATTACCCCTGTCATACACTGGAACGATCTCGACACCAGCGGGTAAACCCTGTTTCAGTTCATCCAGTTTTATGCGTACACCCTCGATGGTAGACAGGGCATTTTCGCCGTAGCGCATAATCACAACGCCACCGGCTACCTCGCCTTCGCCGTTTAGCTCCACCACTCCACGTCTAAGCTCTGGCCCGATATGGACGTTTGCGATATCCTGTAAACGAATCGGTGTGCCGTTGCTATCAACGCCGACCGGAATACTGTTTAAATCTTCTAGTGACTGGATATAACCCAGTCCCCGAACCATATATTCGGTTTCTGCCATTTCTATTAAACGGCCGCCGACATCATTATTTGAACGTTTAATAGCCTGTTTGACTTTCGATAGCGGAATGCCATAAGCCTGTAAGGCGTTAGGGTCAACCTCAACCTGGTATTGTTTAACAAAACCACCCACCGACGCGACCTCAGCAACGCCTGGCACGGTTTGTAAGGGGTAACGCAAATACCAATCCTGAATTGAACGCAGTTGCGCTAAATCATGCTGACCGGTTTTATCCACCAGTGCGTACTCATAAATCCAACCAACGCCAGTAGCATCAGGCCCCAATGTCGGCGTTACGCCTTCGGGTAATTTACTGCTAACAAAATTCAGCGACTCCAGCACGCGCGACCTTGCCCAGTACATATCGGTACCGTCTTCAAAAATAATGTAGACAAACGACAGCCCAAAGAAAGAATAGCCGCGAACGATTTTAGAATGTGGCACCGATAGCATTGCGGTGGTCAATGGGTAAGTCACCTGATCTTCAACGACTTGCGGCGCTTGCCCCGGGTATTTAGTCAACACGATCACCTGGACGTCGGATAAATCAGGAATGGCGTCTAAAAAGGTATTGTTATAGCTCCATAAACCTGCCACAGCGATAATTAGCGTCGCAATTAATACCATAAAGCGGTCTTTTATGGAGGCATTGATAATCGCATTAATCATCTGTCATCTCCATAGACTCGTCCGGCTTAGTCGAAGCTGATGATGCGTCCATTTGTTTCTTTTCATCCATCAGCTGCAACATTTTTGCCGTCGCTTCACGTAATTTAGATTCCGAATCAATCAGGAATTGCGCTGAAGTCACGACCTCTTCTCCCGCCTTAACCCCTTCAAGCACTTCGACCCGTCCATTTGAATCCAGTCCCAACTTGACCTGTCGCGGTTCAAAATTTCCTGGGCCTCGAACGACAAACACCTGATTACGTAATCCTGAACGAACCACCGCTTCTGATGGAATAACCACGGATTCAGCCTGTTTGCCCGCGTGAATGGTCAGGTCTGCAAACATATTGGGTTTTAATAGAAGATCAGGGTTATCAAACACTAAACGCACCTTAATGGTTCGTGTTTTAGATTCGGCGTAGGGGTAAATGTAGGCCAGGTGCCCTTTATAAACTCGCCCCGGAATACCGACTAATTGCATCTCGACCGAGTCACCTTCTTTGACCCAGGGCAGCTCATATTCGTAAATATTGGCGTACACCCAAACTTTACGTAAATCGGCGATCATATAAATTTCAGTTGCCGGGGTCACATACTGTCCTTCACGCGCACCTATATTCATTACAATCCCTTCCGTTGGTGTATGTATATGAATGCTCTTTTTGATCTGTCGACTTTTATCTAATTCCTTCATCTGGTGTGCTGGAAAATCAAGCAACTTCAAGCGCTCACGCGAACTTTTTACCAGTGCTTCAGCGCCGCGACGAATATCTTCAATCGGACTTTTCTCAAGTGCTTTCAAATTATTCAGCGCCAGTAAGTACTCTTGTTGAGTGGTGACCAGCTGCGGAGAATAAATACTCAATAACTCCGTGTCCTGCTTTACCCATTGACCGGTTTTATCGACGTGCATCTTGTCTATCCAGCCTTCTGTTTTTGGGTGCAAACGAACCATCTTTTCCTCGTCGTAATCCACCCTGCCAACGGCTCGAACCGTATGCGATAAGGCCAATTCAACGGCTTTTGTTGTTCGCACACCAATATTTTGAGTCGTTACACCGTCAATTTTAACCGTACCCGCCGGCGACTCACCCTGATCACTAGACTCAGAGAAAACCGGCAAATAATCCATCCCCATATCATCTTTCGCTGGCGTAGGCGAAGTAATATCTGGGTTCATTGGGTTACGATAAAACAGAATTTCAGCTGCTTTGGGTGTTTCTTTTTCCGCATACACGGGCAGGTAATCCATACCCATATCGTCTTTTGCTGGCGTAGGCGAAGTAATATCCGGGTTCATAGGGTTACGGTAGAAAAGAATATTAGCCTCCGGCTCCTTAGAATTGCCTGTTTCATTATATGAATTACCAGCCAACCAATAACCCGCCGTCAAACCCGCCAGTAATAAAGCAGGCGCCATAATCACTATTATTTTATTATTCATAAATTTCTTCCTTGCCAACAACGGCTGTTAATTCTGCCAATGCCTGGTTTGCTTCTGTTACAGCTTTCCAGTATTGGGTTTCATAGTTATAAAGCGTGATTTGACTGCGAACCAGGTTTAGAAAATCGACCTTATCGACCTGATAGCCCGCCAGCATTGACGCCACGGTCTGCCGGGCCTGAGGAATAATGCCGCTTTTGAATAACTCCACCTGCTGACTACTTTTTTGGTAATAGCTATAGGCCGTTGATATCTCTGCGCGTACGCGGTTCCATTTATCCTGCAAGTTGAACTTACGCTGTAATAATTCTTTATGTCGTTGATCCACCGCTTTTTGCTGTTTGGTATCGGTAAAAATCGGCAGGTTCATACTCAGTCTTAAACTGAGAAAATCGGCTCTTTCAGGCCCCGATGGCATATCGTCTCGGACGCTATAAAAAGCCCCTACGTTGAAGTCTGGATAAAAGTCTTTTTTAGCAAGGTCTAAGCGCGATTGCGCAGCATTAATAGACTCTCGCTGTGAAGCCAATAATGCCCGATAATCTTCTGCGTACTGAAATAATTCTGCTTCGGCTCGTAATGTGGGCAATTGCTCTAACGCCATCGCTGGCATATTAATTTGCTGTTCAGCTGATCGGTCGAGTAAGGCATTTAATTGCGCCCTAACCCTGTCTCTGGCGGCTTGTAAGCTGAGTTTGTTGTCCAGTAGTTTAGACAGTTCCAATTGAGCTAATAAAACGTCCTGCTGTAGCCCCTCACCAACCTGGTATTTAGTTTGTGCTATTTGCACAAACTGCCGTAACAAATCCTGGTTAGCAGAAATAATCTCTAGCGCGCGATCTAAATAAAAAATAGTCCACCAGGTTTTTTTAACGTCGCGTAGCAAAATCCAGCGCGTTTCGGTGACGTTATGATTAGCCGCCTCGGCTTCGTGCTCAGCACCCTCTTCACGCAGCGCCAGTTTGCCAGGAAACGGAATGGTCTGAGACAGCCCCGTTTGCAGCTGCGTCATATTTTCCTGATCAATATCAAAGGTATCAACCGGAAAATTTAAGGCGTTAAAACTGATCATCGGGTCCGGTAGGGTTCCCACCTGTGATGGGATCGCCGCCATTGCATCGGAACGGGCACGCATTTCAGCGAGACCAGGGTTGTTCTGAACGGCAATACCGAGCGCCATGTCTAGCGTTAAGCCGCTAGCCTCTTCAGCACTGGCGGTGCTGGATAAAACTAAAAGTATTGTTAGTAGTGTCAGTTTATTAAATAAAAGCATAATGTCCTCAAGCGTATAAACATCGATAATCAATTAGTATCGAAAAACTATAGAGGGCAATGAACGAAGTTCGTCACTGGCGTAAACGGTAGGAATATTAAGTATAAAACCTGGCCGTTTAAAAACAGCAGACGGACTTACCCTCTGTTATACGCTTGGGCTGGGGGGTTTTATTTCAGGCGAAATGGTTTCGCTGGGGGGAAAGGTGTGATCGAGCGTTAAGAAACCAGTGAGTAATATAAAACGACTTGCCGTAACGTCATACGGCATTACATAAGCACTGACGTGACCGGCGCAATCCATGCTGGCTGTGCAGTCACAGCCATCGCTATCAACAGGAAGAGTATCGGCTTGAGCATGGTGCTCATATCCGCTAGTTGCTTGCATATCAGTTGAATCAACAACATCCATACCACCAACCATATCCATACTTGCACAATGGCTAGACGCTGAAACAACTGGTGCTATCACCATTATAAATATGAGTAGAATCAACAGTTTTTTTGTCATCGTCATTTATTTTGAATAAATGTTTTAAACCAAACACCTCGTATAAGCAAAGCATCCCTTAGCGATCAAAAGTATAACTGTTAAAAATATAAAATCCAACAAACCCGCCACATTAACGCCATCAATGGTTAGTTTATGATCTAGATCAAGTATTAAAACTTGATTCTTATGAACGTGATCACTCCATAACTGTATCATCTGGAACAAGTTTAACATTACATTATTTTCATTCCATTCCATAAAGAGGTGTTTGTAAAAAAGCGATATTTAAAACGTAATGCTTTCACCTTCATGCGGTATTTCGGCTGACCAGCCAACGCCTGCCAGATGTTTTCTGTAGGAAAGCATTTCTGTCTTCATCATCAAGATAAATATCTTCACGATGATTACCCCGAGAAGTAATGTGATAAAGCGCGCTGGAAAATTCTATTCATAAGGGTCTAGCCTTAGAGCGCTAGTATAATCGACGATAAATTCAAGATTTAAGACTTGACCCCTTAGCCCTTCTTAATCCATAAAGTGTGGCGTCTGACGGCCAACTTGATTGCCTTGTGAAGAAAGGCGATTAAAGCATCATCGTGTTCTATGGGGAGCTCATCAAAAACATCGGTATAACTGGTGACCAGACCCAGCACCTACAGAACAAGCGGGAGCATAACAATCATTCACAACGCAACATCTGATCCTACTTTCGTATTGCCCAAGAACGCCGAGTGTTGGTGCAGAAACGCAACGACACTCGACGGTTCAATGGTTTATTTTGACTGCTCGCTAGTCATCTGGTTTATTACGCTACGCACGCCATTTATGTCACTGACATATTTCGTGACTAAGTCGATTTCGGCGGCGTTCTTGGCCTGACCACTCAATGTGACTACGCCATTATTAGTCTCGACTTTGGTATGAACGGCGCTGGTTGAACGATGGCTCAGCAACAACATCTTGACCTTAGCGGTAATGGAAGCATCATCGATTTTTTCGCCCAGTGTTGCTTTCTTTTTTAACGTACCAGACACAGTCATTTGATTATTGACGTCTTTGACCCCCTCGATGTCCTTGGCGTATTCGGTCGTCAAGTCCTTTTCTGCTTGACTCCTAGCTTTGCCTTGCAGGGTAACGATGCCGTCTTTGGCGGAAACTTCCGTCATAGCGCTCACGCTACTGTGGAACAATAGGGTGGTTTTCACTTTCGTTGTGAGCCACGCATCCGAGCTTTTGGAGGGCTGTTCTCCCTTCACTTCTAGCTGGTTGTCCACGCTCTTGACGTCAGGCAGGCTGGCTACTGTGTCTTGGGCCAATGCTTTGTTGGATTGTTCACCAACGGTCCCCGTCAAGGTGACGATACCATCCTTTGATTCGACTTTAATGTCATCGCTTTTAAGGTAGGTCTTGAACACATGCGACTTCTTCGCGGATGATTCGATGCGGTCATCCATCTCGGACGCTAGCACCGGCAAACTGGTTACCAGCATTGCCACCACACCCGCTAACAATGTTACAGAATAATTAGATTTCATTGGTTGTACTCCTTTTTGTTGTTGAACCCCGGAATCTCCGGGAATATTACATTGGTATAGATGGCAGTTTTGTACGAAAGCAAACCTCCATTCATCCCATCACTCGTGTCTACTTTTCCACGACCTTCTCGACTTGGCCGACCTTTTCTTGAGTCTTGCCACTAATCTTTTCACCTATGCCTTTGGCTTCCAACTCTGAATCATCGGTTAGCTTCCCTGCGATCTCCTTGAGTTTTCCTTTTACTGCGTGAAACTTGCCTTCTACCTGGTCCTTAGTACTCTGTTTCATGGTATATCTCCTAATTTTGCTATGTGCATTTCAACTATGACCCCCGGCACACATCGGTATCTATTTCAGGGTCTGTGGATATTAGTGTTCTAGATGGAACTATTTCACTTACGCATCACGAGCAGCAAGCCTCCCATCACGATAGCACCCACACCTGCCCAGATCGGTACGTTTACAGTCTCTTTATCCTTCACCGTTAACTCTGATGCACGTGCGATGTGAACTTATAAAAATAACTAGATTACACTTCGACCTTGAATCACCCTCACCAATACGACCACGATCGCCAATACCAAAAGAATATGAATAAAACCACCCAAGGTATATGATGAAACCAAGCCAAGCAACCAAAGTACAATTAAGATAACTGCGATTGTTTCGAGCATTTCCGTGCCTCCTTTAGAGGACATACAGACTAATCACAGCCTGTATCAAGTCCCAATGAAAACTAAAACTTAGAATTAACAAGTCATGACGAACATGCTACTGGCGCCATGTCTACAAACCTAAGCTACAAAGACCGAACGATTTAACTTAAACCATGATCAAGATTATCCACCTACGCAAAGAACGTCTGTACGGTAACGAACATAATTTAAGATAAAGGTAAGTATCAATAACGTTTATCGATGATGGCTACATCATTATGTTATACGATGACTTGAAACGCCCGGTAGAAGTGCCTCAATTGCAAGAATAACCAGCAATGCAAAGTCCAAAGCGGCCAATAAATGGCTAAAGTGGTAACCTTGTCCCTTAGGGTCAAGTATGTGCAAGTATGCTATAACCACCACTTTGATAAGCTCGATCAACGAGCACAGACTTGGGCTAATATCTGTAGGAAAGTATTTCTGTCTTCGTCATCAAGATAGATATCTTCACGATCATCACCCCAAGAACTAATGTGATAAAGCGCGCGGGAGAATCCTATTCGTAAGGGTCTAGCCTTAGAGCGCTAGTATAATCAACGATAAATTCAAGATTGAAGACTTGACCCCTAAACTTAACGATTAGCGAGATCACAGTCCACGCCTTTAAATTCATTTTTAGTGACCTAACTTTCTTCTTGCTCTTCAATCTCCGCCTCCTCAGGGGTGACCGGATGGCTCTCCAGTTTGGCCAGCCGTTCCTCTTCACGCTCTGATTCCCTGAGCAGCATGCTTTCAATCCGGGTTGTCAGCAAGAGATCCTTCTTTTCGCGCCGCTTGAACTCCAGGGTCAGATCTTTATAGAGGGAAATGGTCATGAGCACCATGATCAGCATGAAGGGAAACGCAGCAATGATGGAGATGGTGCGCAAACCATAGAGCCCGCCGCTAAGCAGCAGCACAGCAGCCACCAGCAACTGAAGTCCGCCCCACAGGATGCGGACGAACCGGGTCGGGTTGAGTACGCCCTTGGAGGTGAACATGCCGAGGACAAAGGTGGCCGAGTCGGCGGAGGTAATGACAAACATGGCCACCAGCAAAATAGCACCAACAGCCAGGAATTCGCCGCCCGGGAGCAGATTCAGCAAGGCATAGAGTCCGGCCGGTGCCTCCACAGCCACTGCATCAGCGATGCCGGCATCGTTATATAGATCAAAGTAAATCGAAGATCCACCAAAGGTTGAGAACCAGAGCATGCTGAGGACAACCGGCACGATCATCACGCCAAGGATAAACTCGCGGATGGTTCGGCCCCGGGAGACACGGGCGATAAAACTGCCCACAAAAGGCGCCCAACTGAGGCCCCATGCCCAGTAGAACATGGTCCATTGTTCCACCCACTGCTCGTTGGAGTAGGGGGTGGTCACAAGACTCATTTCCGTGATGTTGCCCAGATATTCGCCCAGGGTCTGTGTCATCACCTTGAAGATAAATGCCGTGGGTCCAAAGGTGAGAACAAACAGCAGAAGCAAGGTGGCCAGCGCCATGTTAGCGTTGCTGAGGAGGCGGATGCCTTTATCAAGCGGGGTCAGCGCCGAGATCATAAAGAGCCCGCCCACCACGCCGATGATCATGAACTGTGAGGTGACGCCATAGGAGATATCTGCCAGCTCTGTCAAGCCACTGTTAATTTGAAGAGTGCCCAGACCGAGGGTGGTGGCAACGCCAAAAATAGTTGAGACCACCGCTAAGGTGTCGATGGCCTTGCCCCAGCCCCGGTCAACCCTACTGCCGAGCAGCGGCCGCAAGGTTTCACTAATCAGACCATAGCTGTTGTGGCGGTAGCGGACATAGGCGATGGCAAGACCCACCACGGCAAAATTCGCCCACTGGTGTAGCCCCCAGTGAAAGAAGGCATACCGCATGCCCATCTGGGCCGCTTCAGCAGTGCGGGGGTCCCCAATGCCCAAGGGTGGCTCATTGAAGTGCATCATGGGTTCGGCAACACCCCAAAACACCAGACCAACCCCCATGCCGCCAGAAAAAATCATCGCCAGCCAGCTGGGAAAAGAAAATTCTGGCGGCTCGCCATCGGGACCGAGGCAAAGTTTGCCGAATCTGGAAAAGGCAATGCTAAGAGTGAAAATAACAAAGCCGCTGGTGGTCAGAAGGTAGAGCCAGCCGACGTTGTTGGCGGTGGCATCCAGAACCTGCTGCGCGCCCTGCTCTACCATCTCCGGCCTGGACGCCGCAACCGCCACGAAGGCGGCGATAATGAGTACCGATATGTAAAAGACCGTGCCCACATCCCCAAGCAATCTGCTGAAAAAATCGGAAATGCCGCTCGTGATATGCTTCATTGATACTCCTTGCTGCCAAATCGTATATTTACGATTGATTGTTGTTAGGAGCCATTCGGCACCCTCTTAGAACAACAATGTCGTAAAAATTATGCGGTAAGTGTCTTATCGCTCGAGAGATCACGGGGTCAAGTCTTGAATCGTGAATTCTCATAAGTTTTTATGACATTGCTTACTGAAGAACAATGCAACCCTATGGAAGATTATTTTTTAGCCATCATTTAAATTGATCACTATTTAAACCCTGAGTCTATTTAACTCTTTAATTCCTTTACCGGGTACATATTATTGTTAGAGCATTTTTCTTGCTGCGTCGAAACTCTCGCCGAGCGTCCTTGAAAAGGCCACTCTGCCCGATTGCTCTAGTATCCCAGCGCGACTGAGCTTTAATATCATGCGTGACTGCAAATTATTTATAACCAGGCCAATGTTTTTCTTTTGCAAATCTTCGGCTATAGACTCAATGGCAACGATAGCACTCATATCTAACAGAGTAACTTCCGACATATCAAGTATCACTATCCGTATGTCAGGTCTAACTGAAGCAATCGTTTTGAGTGCTTTCTGCGCAGTACCGAAAAACAACGGGCCATTGATGTCATAGACTACCGTATTCTCAGGCATATCATATTCTTCATGGTTACCCTCAATCTTAGAAGTCTCGGCCAGACTAACACTTTTATTTATAAACAACATCGCTGCCAATCCCATGCCCACGGCTACAGCTACTGTCATATCGAACAGGACGGTAAGTAGAAAACACAATATTAGGACAAATACATCGTCTCTTGGCGCTATCTTGACCGTGCGAATAAAATGTTTGGCCTCACTCATATTCCAGGCAACTATCAACAACAACGCTGCCATTGATGCCATAGGTATGTACGACAATAAAGGGGCAAGAAGTAAGATACTGACTAATATAAACAAGCCATGAACAACGGATGCTAGTGGCAAACTCCCACCCGACTTAACGTTCGCTGCCGTACGCGCGATAGCCGCAGTAGCGGGTAAGCCACCAAACAGTGGCGCGATAATATTGCCGATGCCCTGCCCTATCAGTTCATCATTTGGGTTATGTTTTTTTCCAGACATACCGTCGGCGACAACTGCACATAACAATGATTCCAGAGAGCCCAGGATGGCAATCGTAATCGCTGATGGCAGCAGCTGCCTGACCAGTTCAAAACTTAAACCAATAGGAGAGCCGTCTGCACCCGGTAAATGCCACGGCCAATCAAAAGCCGGGAGGATGGATGGAATCCCGCTTCCCAATATGCCATTGATATCGAATGAAAAACGACTACCGATCGTTGCAACAGAGAAACCGGGCAGATAAAGACTAAGTATCCAGGCTGAAAGACTACCCACCAGCAGCGCTATGAGATGGCCCGGTATTTTTGAGCGAAACTTTGGCCAAACCAGCAATACCGTCATGGTCAAAACACTAATTAGGGTTTCTTTCCATTCGATTGAAGGTAACCCGAGTACGATAGCTGAAAATTTATCCAGATAATGCTCGCCCAGGGGTTCAATACTAAGACCTAAAAAATCCTGTATTTGAAAAGTGGCAATCACCACGCCAATTCCTGAGGTAAACCCTACGGTAACGGGATAAGGCACGATCTCTATGAATTTGCCAAGTTTTCCGACTCCCATCAATACAAGAATAAAACCAGCCATAAACCCGCTAACTAACAGCCCGCCTAAACCGAATTGCTGAACAATCGGCAGTAGAATGACAACAAATGCCGCCGTAGGTCCAGATATATTGACCTTAGACCCACCTGTTAACGCAATAATAATGCCAGCCACTATTGCCGTATAAAGGCCATGCTGTGGTGGTATGCCACTGGCTATGGCCAAAGCCATTGAGAGCGGAAGAGCAATAACGCCAACGGTTAACCCGGCTAATACATTAGCCTGAATTTCTTGATACGGCGGTTTGCTTTGTACAGATCTTCTGAGTGCAGATAGCATTTTTAACTCGATTTTTGTTCTTTTCTAACGACCAGGCTCAGCAGCAGTATAGCGTAGCGAAATTGCCGTGCGGTGCAGCATTGTATAATGTACTCTCATCTTCGCCTAATCCTGGAACGAGTGAAATCTCGGCAGTTAGCGGTAGAACATATAATTTGCTTATCCTCATTCGTGGTTGTGGTCTTTTGGCACGATAGGGTTATATCGCAA
>TARA_R110002074_G_scaffold103890_2_pt1 | contig 28965 bp, 38 predicted proteins | sample TARA_R110002074 | Tara Oceans TARA_R110002074 (sample SAMEA4397215) | marine metagenome | biome: Polar Biome; feature: [MIX] marine epipelagic wind mixed layer (ENVO:01000061); material: water (ENVO:00002006), including particulate matter (ENVO:01000060) such as... | depth 10-100 m | reverse complement strand
TTGGCCCTTAACCATTACACAGGAGTAACTACTTGGGCATATGAATTAATGAAGGGGTTGAATCAATTTAATATTGATGTAGTTTTTCTTAGTAATAATCCATATCTTATTTCAAAAAAGGAATATGTTAAAGATGTTAGTCAGTACGCCAATGTTATTTCTTCGGTAGACTTTAATAAAAAGTATGATGTTGTTTTATTACAAAATACAGACCACGAAGATATTGCAAAAAGAGTAGGTGAGAATACAATATTTGTAAGTCATAGTAGCATGGTAGATAACGCTAAACCCAAATTAAAGCATAGTAAACATATAACGGTATCTGGACGGTCTAAGTATGTTTTAGATGCAGATATGTTCATCTTAAATGGTATAGATTTAGATAAATTTAAAAGTAATCATAATCTAAATGAAATACCAAAAGTATGTTTATATCACAATAGGACTCCACCACAAGATTTTGTATTTGAGGCATGTAGAGAATTGAATATAAAATTAATTTTTTGGAATGTCATAGAAAGTGATGTTAGAGAAAAAATTGATAAATCAGATTTTGTTATGGGTTATGGAAGAAGTGTATATGAAGCAATGTCAATGGGTAAACCAGTTTTAGTGTTTGGTCATAACAGTTCTGAACACAAGAATGAATTAAAAATAACTGGTATAAGTTCTAATAAACAAGGTGGATTTTCAGACGGTTGGGTTGATGAGAGTAATTTTAAAACATTATTATATAGAAATTGTTGTGGGTGGGACAAAAAGATTTATATAGATAATAAAAATGATATGATTAATATGATAAAAGGATATGATTATAAAATGGGTGATGTTAATAGAACATTGGCAGAGAAACATTTGTCATCTATTTCAATGGTCAATTCGTTTAAGGAAGTCATGTGTGGATTGGTATAAAACACTTGACTTTTACAAAAATTTGTCGTAAGATCAAGTAGAAATTGAGGAGTATATTATGCCGAAGGCAATAAGAGAATCAAAAAACAAACAAGAAGTAAATTCTTATTTAACAGGTGACCACGGTGATATTGTAACAATGATGGAACAAGAGTGGCCACAGATGACTGAAGAATTTAAAAGATTACAACGAGAACAATACATATTGTTCTGTCACAAGCAACACGATTACGGTCCTGGCAACATAAGTGTTGGAACACAACTACAAACCAAAGAAGAAGTACATTTATCTCTTACTGGATTGTGGTTTAGGATGAATGATAAGATACAAAGGTTAAAAACTTTACTGATGGGTAATAAAACAAATGCAGTAGAGGGAGAACCGATGGAAGATGCTTATCTTGATGTATCCAACTATGGTATTATGGCAACAATCGTAAAAAATGGAAAATGGGGTAAATAATGAAAACAGCAAAATATTTCACAGCCACATGGTGTGGTCCGTGTAAAGCATTTAAACCAATTATGAACGAAATAGCCAATGAAGGTTATTCAATACAGGTTATTGATGTGGATCAGAATCAAGAATTAGCTTCTAAATATGGAGTTCGTTCAATTCCAGCTACGGTAATTGAAGAAAATGGAGTAGAAGTAGATAGATTCATTGGGGCACTACCCAAACAATCTGTAATACAAAAATTAAATGGCTAAGAAAAAATCAATATCATATAGTCAGTTTTCACAATGGGATAAATGTCCTTATATGTGGAAATTAAACTATGTAGATAAACATTCTGTATTTACTGATAACATTTTCACAATGTTCGGTACGAGTATGCATGAAGTACTACAAGAATATCTAAAGGTAATGTATTCCGATAGTATTAAAGCAGCAGATAATCTATTATTAAATGAACAACTTGAAGATAGATTGAAGAAGAACTTCATGGAAATCACTCAGAAGAATGGTGGGGTGGAGTTCTGTACAAAAGACCAAATGGTAGAGTTCTATGGAGATGGGGTGAGGATACTTGATTACTTCAAGAAAAAACGAAATCAATATTTCAGTAAACGTGGATACGAGTTAATTGGTATAGAAACCGCCCTCAATTATGCATTACCAAAAAATATTAAGTTTAGAGGTTATATTGATTTAATCATCAAGGATACGGTTAGAAATAGAATCAAAATTATTGATATTAAGACCTCAACCATGGGTTGGAACAAATGGCAAAAGGCCGATAAAAATAAAACAGATCAATTATTATTATATAAGAAGTTTTATTCTCAACAGCATGACATCCCTATGGATAGGATTGAAGTAGAGTATTTTATAGTAAAGAGAAAGTTGTATGAGAACTTAGACTTTCCACAGAAGAGAATACAGACTTTCATACCAGCAAATGGAACACCCTCAATCAATAAGGTGAATCGCAGGTTAGAACAATTCATGGACGAATGTTTCACCGATGACGGAGAATATAGAGACGACCATATTTATAGTAAACTACCTTCGAAGAAAAATTGTAGATGGTGTGATTTCCGTGATAAACCAGATTTATGTGATAAAAAAGTGGAGAATTAAGATGCCAACAACAGGAATGATATATGCACTGAGACTTAAATTATCCGATTTCATCAATACGGAATTTGAATCAATAGTGATTGATAAAATTAATGAGGTAAATGGGGTAGCTACCTTTAAACTGCAATTGTGGTATGATGAAGGAGAAGTAAAACCGGCCGAATTGAAATCATTTATGCAAAAGTACGAAAGTTTACTTCACTACAAAACTACAATACGACCAAATAGAGATGCTGACCATGCTCAATTTACTTGGTATGATATTATACATGAAGATGATATAACATTGGGTTTCCCATATAGATTTCAATATAGGGGTAGTGAAGATAGAATAACTTCTGTACTTAAAGGATTAATAACATTTAAGTCTTGTTTAGAGTTTATTATGTCGGATAAAACATCATCCAGACAAGATAACCCACATAAACAAGATAAATCATACAGACACGATAAACCATCAAAGAGAAAACAAAAAAGAAACGACTACGAGGATTAGAGTGAAAAGAATTGGTATAGTGGGGGCCCGAACATATTCTAATAGAAGAAAGATAAAAGAATTTGTATATAAATTAAAACAACAGTTTGGTGATAAAGTTGAGATAATAAGTGGTGGGCAACCAAAGGGTGCCGATGGATATGCTAAAAAATATGCACTTGAGTTTGACATGAGATATATAGAATTTCCACCGAGACATTATCAATACAATCAACATTGTATTTTAGAACAAAATGATTATGGAAAAAAATATCACATTACTAATTTCTTTGACAGAAACAAACAAATAGCAGAATATAGTGATTATATAGTGGCATTTATTCCAAGTAACTACAACTCAAATGGTACATTGGACACAATTAAACATGCACAGAAGTTAGAAAAAAAAGTAGTTATTTTAGATTAGTGTGATACTTATATATATGTATATATGGAGATTAATATGAGAAGTGAAACAAAGCTCACTTCGGTTAAAATTATAACCGATTTGTATAAGAAATTTAAAGCTGTTGCTTTAAATGAAGAATTTACGTTGCAAAAATTAGTAAATAGGTCAATGGATAAGTATTTGAAAGAAGAAGAATATAAAAGAACCATTGTGAATTATGATAAACTACAAGTAAGTGGTAGTAACTTTTAAAATAGTTATAAAGGAAAGGTTATATGTCTAAAAAGAAAATATTGTTACTCTCAGATGATTTGAGAATGTCAAGTGGTGTTGGAACGGTTTCTAAAAACTTTGTACTCGGTACAATTGATAAATATGATTGGGTACAAGCCGCTGGTGCTATAAAACATCCAGAAGAAGGTAAAGTAGTGGATATGAATGATTCTATTCGTAAAGAAACTGGGATAAAAGATGCAAGTTTAAAGATATATCCAATTAGTGGTTATGGTAATCAAGAATTACTCAGGCAATTAATGAATATAGAAAAACCTGATGCTATCCTACACTATACAGATCCAAGATTTTGGGTTTGGTTATACCAGATGGAACACGAAATTAGACGGAACATTCCTATATTCTATTATAATATATGGGATGATTTACCTTATCCAAGATATAATGAGTTCTTCTACGAGTCATCAGATTTGATTATGAACATATCCAAGCAAACTCATAATATTGTTAATAATTGTGCAGTAAAGAAACCAAGAACGGAATGGGATAATACCTACGTACCGCATGGTATTCCTGAGTCAAAATTTCATCCAATTACTGAATTAGAAGTAAAGGATTGGGAAGAACTACAAAGATTCAGAAAAGAAGTATTACATAATAAAGATAAAGATTTTATAGTATTTTGGAATAATAGAAATATTCGTAGGAAAGTTCCGAGTGATGTTATATTGGCATACAAAACATTCTGTGATGGTTTAACAAAAGAACAATCTCAGAAATGTGTATTAGTAATGCACACTGCACCCATAGATAATAATGGAACAGACTTACCTGAAGTGGTTAATCAAATTTGTCCAGACTATGATGTTATATTTTCAAATAAAAAATTAGAAGAAAAACAACTTAATTTTCTATATAATGTGGCAGATGTTCAAATTAATATGGCATCAAACGAGGGATTTGGATTGGGAACGGCAGAGGCAGTAATGAGTGGAACACCAATCATTGTAAATGTTACCGGTGGACTACAAGACCAATGTGGATTCAAACTAAAAGGTAAGTATGTTACATATAAAGATTATTCAGAGATTATATCGTTTCATGATGATAGAAAGTGGAAAGATAATCCAGACCTTACTCACGGAGAATGGGTGAAACCAGTTTGGCCTTCCAATCGTTCATTACAAGGTTCAATTCCAACACCATATATTTTTGACGATAGATGTAGGTGGGATGATGTAGCAGACAGACTTAAAGAGTGGTATGATACACCAAAAGAAGAAAGAACTGAAGCCGGACTAAAGGGTAGAGAGTGGATGCTATCAGAAGAAATTGGAATGTCTGCTAAACATATGTGTGATAGATTTGTTCACGATATGGATAAGGCATTTAAAAAATGGACACCGAGAAAACGATTTACTTTACATAAAGTAGTATAAGGAGAATAAAATGCCGAGATCAAATAAAACAGCAATGAAGAAATCAACAACAAGAAAAAGTACAAGACGGAAAGCGAGTGAAAGACGGGATACATATTCAAATATTGTTGGTAATTTCAGAGGTTCAGAAGATATTTTCTGGACAACAGTTGTAAAGGGTTTTAAGAAATTTTTAGAATCACCATTTAAATAAGAGATAAAAATGAGTTATAGACCATTAGTATTAGTTACAGCACCAGTAGGAACGAGAAGCGGATATGGTTCTCATAGTAGAGACATATGTAGGTCGTTGATTTCAATGGATAAGTTTGATGTAAAAATCTGGCCTGTTCGGTGGGGTGCAACACCACAGAATGCACTCAATGATAAAAGTCCAAATGATATACCAATTATTGAAAGATTATTATCACACCCTAACATGGATAGGCAACCCGATATTCATTTTCATATTGTAGTTCCAAATGAATTTCAACCATTGGGTAGATACAATATTGGTATTACTGCGGGATTAGAAGCTACAATCACTCCACCTACTTGGGTAGAGGGCATGAATAAAATGAATATGAATATTGTTCCTGCAAAATTTATTAAACACTATATTGAACCACTTGTATTTGATAAACATAATGAACAAACTAAAGAAAAAATTGGTGAGTTGAGAAGTGTAAAACCAATAGAAGTTTTATTTGAAGGGGCAGATACCAACATATATAAACCAACTAAGGAATTCTCAAAGGATTTAGTAAATGAATTTAAATCCATAAAGGAGGACTTTTGTTTTCTATTCGTAGGACACTGGCTACAGGGAAGTCTTGGGAATGACAGAAAAGACCTCGGTATGTTGATTAAAACATTCTTGGAAACATTTAAAAATAAAAAATCAACCCCCGCATTAATTTTAAAAACAAGTGGGGCAAGTCCAAGTATACTTGATAGGGAAGAAATCCTTACTCGAATAAACACTATTAAAAATACAGTTAGTGGTACGTTACCAAGTATTTATTTCTTACATGGTGATTTAGAAGATGATGAGATTAATGAATTATACAATCATCCAAAAGTCAAGGCCCATGTTTCATTTACTCACGGAGAAGGATTTGGACGACCATTACTTGAGGCATCTCTTTCGGAAAAAATTGTAATCGCACCAAATTGGGGTGGTCAAGTAGATTTTCTCACTAAGGATAATTCTGTACTTTTACCTGGTAGTTTAAATGATGTTAAACCAGAATCGTTGATGAAGGGATTACACGTTAAAGATACCAAATGGTTTACTGTAAATTATAATTATGCATCAAAGATGTTAAAGGATGTGTTTGAGAACTATAGTAAATATGTGGTAAAGGGAAAGAAACTTGCAATAGTAAATCAGAGTAAGTTTTCACTTGATGGTATGACCAAACAATTTGAACAAATACTTGATAAATACTTACCTAAGTTTGAAGAACCAGCAAAAAAGGTTGATTTAAAATTACCTAAACTTAAAAAAGTTAATTTAAACCCACCACCATCTAAATTAAAATTACCAAAACTAAAAAGGGTAAATTGATATGGAAAGAGTAATAGATTGTCCAATATGTTTTGATCATGATGCATGTTTTGAAGATATGCAAGAAAAATTTAATTCATATATGTGTTTTAATTGTGGATTTATGAGTAATAGTGTTTATACTGAGGATAATTTAAATCAAATTGAAAATTCATCTAAACTTGTTAATGAATTAAAACATTATGATGATGGTAGAAAAATATATTGGTATCCATCAGTAGTCAATATGGGAGCCAAGGGTATAATTTTCCCTGAAGGTTCACCGGATAATTGGAATTGGAAATATGCAGAAGTTGTTCCAATTGAAGAAAAAGAACAATTAGATTATCCAATTCCAGGTGAAGATGATAAATACTATACCGAAAAACTTGATGTGGAAAATGCTCAAATATTTGGTCAATATGAGTTTCTTGAAGCCTGTAAGAAAATGGGTATAACTATGGATGTTCCTAATGTCTAAAATAGGGGCAAATTGGAATACAATTGGACCAGGTGATATTGTTTCGTTTAAATATCAATCGGCAGTAGATAAAACCAAACAACCAAAAACATCCACTATTTTGGTATTGAATAACAAGTTTCAGAAGAAATTAAAAAGTGGTAAGTCAGAATATTATTTAAATGGACTTAAATTAGAAGGTTCTAATATATCTGTTTTTAGTAATAAAAATGATGCTTGGAATTTATTAAGTGAAATAGGTTGGGTGTCATTTAGGTCTAAAAAAGATGAAATTTATAAAATAGAGATTAATAGTAGATATATTGGAACATATGGTGCAACAGATTCATTACTCAAAAAAGTAATGAATACACCAGCGGGAAAAAAGGCACAATTTAGGAGTTATAATTGGGAACAGGCAAGAAAAAATACTGTTTACTATGAACCAATAAAACTTCCAAAGGCTAAAATTATTTTATTAGAGGAACAAAGAGTTGCAAATGAAAATTAGTTATGGTATTACAGTTTATAATGAACACGAAGAACTAAATAAGTTATTAGAAATATTAATACATAAAACTGATCCTGAAGATGAGATAGTTATTTGTATTGATGGTAATGATGAAAAGGTACAAGAAGTCATTACGAGTTGGGTTCAACAATACGGAAGTGATGATGTTGATAAAAAGAAAGACATCATAGTGTATAACAGAAAACTTGATGGTAATTTTGCAGAACACAAAAATTCAGTTATAGAAAAATCAACAGGTGATTACATATTTCATATCGATGCTGATGAATATCCACACGAAACATTACTTTTACAATTAAAACCTATATTAGAGGTTAATGATAATGTTGATTTGATTTGGATACCAAGAGTAAATACGGTAGAGGGATTTACACAAACTGATGTTAGAAGGTATGGGTGGAGAATGACCGAGAATAATTGGGTTAATTATCCTGATTATCAGGCAAGATTTTTTAAAAATGATAAAAGTATTAGATGGACTCGACCACTACACGAACATATCGTAGGGTGTAAAACTTATGCACACTTACCACCACATGAAGAATTATCTTTATACCACCCAAAGACAAGAGAAAAACAAATCCAACAGAATAATTTTTATCAAAAGAATTTTAGTAAAGAGTTAAATGTGAGGGAAGGATGAGAAAATACTTACCAACAATAGCCGAATTAATAGATAGACTTTCAATCATTCAGTTAAAGGAAGTCTTTATACCAGAACACAAAGAAGAATATGCCAAAGAAATTAAAGACATAGTTCATGATTTAAATGAATTGGGTTTAGAAAAAGAATATGATTATGCTAACTTAGGAGAACTTCTTAGGGCAGTTATAGTTTTATCACAGATGAATCTACATATTTGGCACAACGAAACCAAATATAGGGCAGGTGAGGGTGATGGTAATCTCGGATTGACTCATGGATTGAATGGAATTAGAAATACTGCTAAGAATAAAATCCAAGACCAACTTGTAGATGGTGGAAGAAAAGATTATAAAGTAGATTGTATAGCCGCTGAATTTAAAGATTGGGATATAAGCTGGTAATGTTTAAGGAAACTCGAACTCGTTCAACAAAGAAATCTATTAGTTGGAGAATTATAGCATTTTCTAATTCTTGGATGATACTTGTTATTGGGTTATCTGATATACCACTTTGGAATGCAATCATAATGAATGCCACGGGAATGGTAATGTTCTATTTTCATGAAAGATTTTGGAATAAGATAGATGATGGTAGACACACATAATGATATTTTGGAGAATTGTAGATAACAGACTTCATCCAGTAGACCAAGTTGAACAATTAGGATTTGATGTCTCGGCCGGGTTACGACTACCAGATGAATACTTAGATAAACAAGAGTTTATGGTTATGAGAACAGCACATGGATTGGGTGATTGGGTAATCATTTCAGCTATGCCTCGTTTATTGAAAGAGAAGTATCCAAATTGTAAGGTATATGTACCTTCTGTAAGTTTACTTGAAAAACTATTTGGTAATATAAAAGAACATTGGGGTAATTGGGAAAATCCATTTAAAACTGTGAACTATGTGTTTGACAACAATCCTTATGTAGATGGGGTTGTAGATGAAATTGATGGGGAAGTATTTCACGACCATTATAGAGTGTATGATAATAATAAATTAGATATACCATTGATTAAACAAATGTTAAAGTTTTGGCAGTTTGAAGATAAAGAAATGGAACATTATACACCTGAACTTTACTGGACAGATGAAGAAAAACAAAGAGGGGATGAAATTATCCATAAATACGCCGGTGATGGTGAATTTGGTGGATTAGTCATTACGAGCAGATTTGAAGGTCGTTCCACGACAACCGATACTATTTATGATGGAGAAGGTAATAAAATGATAATGAAGGCATTGTTAAAAAAATGTGGTGATTTACCATTTTTTTATTACACTTATAAACAACCAAAGGAATACCCTTTTAGTTTTAATAAGTGTTTAGATATGAGACATATGGAAACTCGGTTACAATTATATATCAGAAGTAAAGCAAAACTTAATATTGGAACACATTGTGGTATTGTAGATGCTGTAGCAGGATACTCACAGGCATTTCAAATCCAAAGAGTTTTCCCTTTGAATCAGAATGTTATAGAAGCAAATCACTATGTCAATAGAGATAATTATTTAGAAAAAATGGAGTTAATTAAATGAAAAGAGAATTTTTAGATTTAGGTAAACAACCTTTAGGTAATAAATTTTTAAGTGAAGAACAATTTGATACAGAATTCTTTTATAACTTAAAAGTTGTATTTGACGATGATACTAAGTTGGTATCGATGAAAGAATTTGTCAAACCTGAACAAATATTTGATGCAGAATATCCATATTGGACTTCTCAATCTGTACCAATGATTGAACATTTTAAAAAAACGGCCGAAATGCTTCAAGATGAATATGAAATTGACAAGGTTTTAGAGATTGGTTCAAATGATGGAACTTTCATAAAGAATTTTGATAGAGATAAATCAGTATGTGTAGAACCTTGTGATAATTTTGCAAAACATACTAATGAAGAATTAAATTATAAAACTTATAATAATTATTGGACTACCGATTTGGCAAAAACTATTGGTGATAATCATGGTAAATTTGATTTGATTTATTCTGCTAATTGTATCTCACATATAAATGACTTAGAGGATACATTTGAAGCAGCTAAAAATCTACTAACAGATAGAGGTATTTTTGTGTTTGAGGATCCGTCTTGTTTGTCAGTATTAAAAAGAAACTCGTATGACCAAATTTACGATGAACATCCTCATTTATTTTCAGTAATTTCACTTGATAATCTTTTAAACAATCATGGTTTAGAATTATGTAGAGTTGATAATTTAGAAGTTCACGGTGGTTCTAATAGAATATTTGCAAGATTGATAAGTGATAATCCACCAGAAGATTCTGTAATTGATAATTTAAAAAGAGAAGAAGAATTTGGTCTTAATGATTTTGAAACTTATGTGGAGTTTGGCAAGAGGGTTGAGAAATCAAAAGAAGATTTGTTAGAAATATTAAATAAGGCAAAGTCTGATGGTAAGAGGGTTATGACTATCGGAGCAACTTGTAAATCTTCTATTGTTTTTAATTATTGTGGTATTGATAGTTCGTTAATGGAATGTATTACGGACACCACACCTGATAAACAGAACTTACTTGCACCTGGTAGTCATATACCTGTAGTGGATAGGAATGATATTGATATAACTGAATATGATTACGCTTTTCTTGGAGCATGGAATTTCATAGATTACATTCGTAAAAATGAAACAGAATTTAAAGGTCAGTATATAACTCATGTTCCCGAGGTTCATTGTGTATAAAGACGAACTTAGTTCCTATTTAAACCTAATCAACGGATTAGACCATAATACTACTGATGATATATTAGAGTTCAATTTTGAATCTCTAAAAGATTGGTCATCATTTCACAATATTGATTATATTAAAGAGTGGTATAGAAAACAAGTAGATAGTTCAAGTATGACTGTTAGAGAAATACCATTAGACAAGTGTGGTGGGTGGGTAGTTAAGTCTGATAAGATTTCACATGAAAGTGGAGAGTTTTTTTCTGTAAAGGGAGTTGAGGTCGAATCAAAAACACGAGAAGCAACAGGTGGTTGGTCTCAACCTATCATAGAACAAGTTGCAAAAGAAAATCCACTAAAAGGTGGATTACCAACCGATGGTGGGATACTGGGAATCATTAGAAAAAGATTTGATGGTATACCACATTATTTACTTGAAGCAAAATTTGAACCAGGTAATGTAAATTTAGTACAATTCAGCCCAACCTTACAGGCAACTCTTAGTAATATGAATGCAGCACATAAAGGATATACACCACACTACTTAGATTATTTTGTAAATTCAGAAAAACATAAAGTTCATTTTCGTAATTGGTTATGTGAAGATGGTGGTAGACTGTATAATAAAAGAAATTTAAATATGTTAATTGAGGTTGAAGAACCAATAGAAATAGTTAATGATAATTTCATTTGGATGAGTTTACACCAAATAAGATATTTTATAAAAAGATATGATTGGGTTAATTCTCATGTTCGTGGAATATTTTCATTTATTTAGTGGAGTAGAAAATGACAATTTATGAAGAAAATGGTTTATATGTAATTAAACCAAATGTTTACAAGGATGACAGAGGATACTTTTTAGAGTCACATTCAAACAAGTATCTTTTAGAGGCCGGACTCAATCTTAATTTTGTTCAAGATAATATATCCAAATCTAATAAAGGTGTATTGAGGGGATTACATTATCAGTTAGAATATCCTCAAGGTAAAATGGTAAGATGCATACAAGGTGAAGTATTGGATGTATCGGTTGATATAAGAGTTGGTTCACCTACCTTTGGTCAAGTTAATTCTAAAATACTAAATGATAAAAATAACATATCTCTTTATATACCAATCGGGTTTGTACATGGATTCTGTGTATTAAGTGATGAGGCCATATTTCATTATAAATGTACAGAATATTATTATAAAGATGACCAGCGAGGAATTTTGTGGAATAGTATAGATTTACAATGGCCTGTAAAAAATCCATTAGTATCTGAAAAGGATCAAATACTTTTATCAATCGAAGAAACACCTAAAGAATTATTATTTACTTATGAATAAAAAAGTTATATACACTGCAACATTCCCACACAAGAACAATATGGATTACTTTTTGTTTGAACCAGAAGTTATTCCTGAAGGATACGACTTTGTTTGTTTCACAAATAATACAAATTTCAAATCTGATGTATGGGATATTAGATTAGTTGAACCCCTATATACAGATAGTGCCAGGGATGCCAAAAGATACAAAACTCTACCACACAGATACCTAAAGGAGTATGACGAAAGTATTTGGGTTGATATTGATGTAAAGATTTCAAAAAATCCAAGTGAGTTATTAGATAAATTACTGAGTGATACTAATCTTGCAATATTAAACCATGAGTTATGTGGTAGAACCGTAACGGGTAATTTAAATGTAAGAAAGTGTGTCTATGAAGAGGCTAGATTTATACAATGGTTAGGTGACCAAAATCCAAAGAAAGAATATAAAGACAATATGAACATTATTCATTCACAAGTGGATAGATATAAAAAAGATGGGTATCCTGAAAATAATGGATTAGCTAGAACAACTGTAGTTTTTAGACGACACAATGAAGATGATGTGATTACTAATTCAGAAAATTGGTGGAGTGAGATGAAATATGGTAGTAGGAGAGACCAAATAAGTTTTAATTATGTTGCATGGAAAGATAATTTAAAGTTTAATTACATACAGGAGGATATAGACGACAATGAATACTTTCATTATATGAAAGGGTGGAGACAGAGAGAATTAAACAAATGAAGATAGTAGTTATTCCACCAAAAGATAAGTTAGATTATTTAGCCGAAACCATTGTAGAGGGATTGTATAAAAATGAAATGGATGTTTACTCCTCGGATACCGGCAATGGTATAAGAAAAGAGGATGTATATTCTGATGAACAGATATTAGAACATTCAAAAGATTGTGATTATATATTCGTAATTTGGGGAAAAATAAGAGACCAATTTCCAGGACCTAAATATCATTTAGTTGATGAGATTAACAAAAAAGATAAAACGGTTTACATAGATGGTAGTGAGTGGACATATACTGGTTGGCCAGAAGGTGGACAATTAGTAGAATCACGAACTACAGATGTTACTCGTCGCCGTGGGAATGGATGGATTAACGAGTCTATGTATGAAAAATCTAAATGGTATTTCAAAAGAGAGTGTTATGACCAAGATTTAGATAGAGGAATTATACCTTTACTTTTCGGATCAGTTGATAGAAATTTTTATCACGAGAGTGTAGAAAAAGAATATGATATATTTTGTTCTTATGGACACACAAACGAAGGACTTAGGAGTGAAACATTAAATTTATGTACGAAGTTAAAAGATGAGGGATATAATGTTATTCTCGATAAGGGATTACCCTACAACGAGTTTAAAGAAAAATTAAAATCATCTTGGATTGCTATTGATGCTTGGGGTGGAGGTGATTGTTGTGCAAGACTATTTGAAATATTAGCAAACAATACTATGGCAATGACTCAAGAATATAATATTCAATTTCCTATGGATTTTACAGATGGGGAAAATATTGTAAAATATAAAACAATAGAAGAATTTGAAACAAAAATACGAAGATACTTGGATGATAAAGATGAGATGAAAAGAATATCGGAGAATGGATATCAACATTTAAAAAATTATCATACTGCACAAAAAAGAGTAGAATATATATTGGGGATTATTAATGAGTAGCAAATTAAATATTTACATAACAACTTCAGATGATTATCATCATTGTTTAAAACCCTTTGCCTTTCTATTTAATAAGTTTTGGTCAAGTGATAAGAAAGTTACTTTTCTTGGTTATAAAGAACCACAAGTAGAGCTTCCATCAAATTTTGATTTTATATCACTTGGAGAACAAAGAGGACCATCTTATTATTCTGAAGATTTAAGGTTGTTTTACGAGTCAATCAATGATACTCATTTTATTTGTACGATGGAAGATCAATTTATTTTAGATTATGTAAATTTTGATATTATAGATAAATTTTCAGAATATTTACATAGGGATGGGGTTGGTAGAGTCTGTTTGACTAATTCTATATTTCAATCGATTCAAGGAAAGAAACATAATGATTACGACATTCAAGATGATTATGAAATAATTGAATATAGTCAAGATTCAGAATTTAGAATGACTACTGAGTGGTCAATTTGGAATAAAGAATATTTATGTAAACACCTAACTACTGGTTTAGATCCTTGGCAATTTGAAAGTAACAATTCTAAGATATCAAAGCATAACGGATATCATTTATTAGGATGTAGAAATAAAGTTGGGATTCATCACGCCGAGGCACTGAGAAAGAAATTTTGGGGTAAAGGATTTGATTTTAAATATGTAAACGAAGATAGGTATCTCGATAATGGTACTATCGAAGATATGAAACAGAGGAAAGTAATATGAAAAAGGCATTAGTATGTGGGGCGGGTGGATTTATCGGCTCACATTTAGTTAAAAGATTAAAGAGTGAAGGTTATTTTGTCAGAGGTGTTGATTTAAAATATCCTGAATTTAGTAATACAGAAGCCGATGAGTTTATTAAAGGTGATTTGAGAAATTTATCTATCGTAGATGTCTGTATAGATGGAGTTGATGAGGTATATCAATTAGCAGCAGACATGGGTGGAGCAGATTTTATATTTACTGGTCTAAATGATTCAGAGATAATGCATAATTCAGCTATGGTAAATCTTAATATAGTAGATTCTATGAAACGATTTGGGGTAAAGAAAGTATTTTATTCATCATCGGCATGTATGTATCCTGAAACACATCAATTAGAAATAGATGTTCCTGCACTAAGAGAAGATATGGCTTATCCTGGTAATCCAGATTCAGAGTATGGTTGGGAGAAATTATTTAGTGAAAGACTATTTTTAACTTATGGTAGAAACGAGAAGTTTGATGTTAGGATAGCAAGATTTCATAACATATTTGGACCTGAAGGAACATATGATGGTGGTAGAGAAAAGGCACCAGCAGCATTATGTAGAAAAGTAATTAAATCGGATGGTAAAATAAAAGTTTATGGTGATGGTCAACAAACTCGTTCATTTTTATACATTGAAGAATGTGTTGAAGGTATAAGAAGATTAATGGAATCAGATTGTAAAGAACCACTAAATCTTGGTTCAGATGAAGTTATTTCTATTAATGATTTTGCACAAATGATTATTGATATTTCTGAAAGTGGTGTTGAGATTGAAAATATAGATGTACCACAACTTGGAGTACGAGGAAGAAATTCAGATAATACTTTAATAAAAGAAAAACTTGGTTGGAGTCCAACACAACCATTAAGAGTTGGTATTGAAAAAACTTATAAGTGGATTAAAACCCAAGTTGAAGGAGAATAATAATGGAGTTAATATATTCTAAATTGAATCCAGATAAGTTATTACATATCATACATAGAGAATCAGATTTTTACAATATAGATGAAGGAGTTAGGAGAGATGTTGTAGGAGAAGATGAGTTTATTCAGTTATCTGCATTAAATATGCAAAAAAATCATACTTTCAAACCACACCAACATATTTATAAACAAGGTGAAGAAGAAGTTATAGCACAAGAATCTTGGGTGGTAATCAAAGGTAGTGTTGAGTGTAATTTGATGGATACTGATGGAACTATCTTAGCTAAACCTATATTACACTTGGGAGATTGTAGTGTGACCTTGGGTGGGGGACATACTTATGTTATAATGGAAGATGATACATTAGTATACGAATACAAAACAGGTCCTTATAAAGGACAAAAATTAGATAAGGTGTTTTTTGACTAAAATAGGATTAATAGGACATTCTTCAATTTCAAGAAGGTCTGTTATACCAGCAATTCAAAAAAGTAATGATTTTGATTTAGGTAATATTGGAACACGAGATAATCGTAGTGGTTATTCCTATCAAGATATATTAGATAGTGATGTTGATTCTATTTATGTATCTTTACCAGTTGGATTACATTATGAATGGGGGAAGAAAGTTTTAGAAAGTGGTAAACATTTATTATTAGAAAAAACATTCACTACTTCTTTAGATGAGGGAAAGGAGTTATTTGATATAGCTGAATCTTCAAACTTAAATTGTATGGAGGCTCTTATGTATCAATTTCACCCTCTACAGAAACAGATAAAAGATTTATTACCAAGATTAGGTAAGATTCGATGTGTAGAAGCTCATTTTGGATTTCCACATTTAGATAACAAAAAAGATATTAGGTATCAGAAAAACTTAGGTGGCGGGGCAAAACTTGATTGTCTTGTGTATCCATTGAGTTTTGTTTTTGATATTTTAGGTTATGAATATGATAATTTCCAAGAGCTTTGTTTTTGGGATGACGATATTGACGCAAGAGGTTATATAATGTTAGAATTTCAAGATTCATTAGCCAACATATCATATGGGTTTGGACATTCATATAGAAATGAAATCTTAATATGGGGAGAAGATTCCATATTAAAAGTAAAGAGAGTTTTCTCTCGACCTGAAATATGTGATGAAAAAATTGAGATTAGTAAAAATGGTGTAACGGAAACTTTTGAAGTTAAGAATTCAGACCACTTTTTAAATATGTTAAGTGAGTTTAAAAATCCATCAGTTGATTTGAAAAAAAATACATTAAAAAGATTAGATTTTATGGGAGAGTTTTGAGTGATAGATTTACCAAATATCACTTTAATTGCCGTTTCTTCGGTTCAAATAGAACAGACTATAAAGGCACTTGAGTATTCTTGTAGAGGTATTAACTTTGGAGCGGTTAAATTTGTTACTCATGAGGATATAGACCACGAATACATAAAAGTAGAAAAAGTACCACAAATCAATAGTGGAGATGAGTTTAGTAAAATAACAGTATACGATTTACCATCGTATGTCGATACTGATTATAGTATTTTAGTTCAATACGATGGATTTATAGTTAATCCTGAACAATGGACAGATAAATTTTTAGATTATGATTGGATAGGTGCTCTATGGACAAAAGGTCATAATTACTTTGATAAGAATGGTAATCAAATTAGAGTTGGGTGTGGTATCTCACTTAGAAGTCAAAGACTAATGGGTATGGCAAGAAAGTTAAACCTACCTTGGGAGCCATTTACTAATAATGGAGAACACAAACCAGGTTATTGGGAAGATGCTTGGATTTGTGTAAAGAATAGACATATTTATGAAGAACATGGATGTAAATTTGCACCAATAGAAATGGCAGCAAAATGGGGTAGAGAATTACACAACCCACCCATTTCAGAAAATGAAGGGATAACACCTTTTACATTCCACGGAAGAAAGGACACATACTTGGAGTTGATTAGATAATGATTACATTTGAAAATATAGGACACTATGGTAGACTTTGTAACCAACTATTTCAGTATGGTATTTTGTATGCAGTTGCAAAAAAGAATGGATATGATTTTGCACTACCATCTGATAATTTTAAAATTGTAGATTCTTCACCTAATCCAGTAATTGGTAATAAAAGAGATTATATGTTTTTACAAATATATGAATGTTTCAACATATCAGGTAAATTATTACCCAAGTCTGAAATTTATTTTAATGAAACATTTGACCACGGCAGTGATTATTCTAAATTTGTACCAAGTGTTTTTGATGTCAATGACCACACAAACATAAAAGGATTTTTTAATTCTTACAAATATTTTGAAGGTTATGAGTCGGAAATCAAGAAAGAATTTCAATTTAAAACTGAAATAGAAGATACCACTTTAAAATACTTTGATAAGTTAAAAGATGAACAAAACGGAAAATCAGTAACAGGTGTCCATGTTAGGAGAGGTGATACGATAGGAGAAGATCATATTTTTAATGGTCAGTTGGGTGGATGTTTAGTTTTACCAAATGCAAATTGGTATAACAAAATGATAAAAGAACTTCGAAGTGATGATAATGTTTTTTTAATAATTTCAGATGACATAGAATGGTGTAAGGAAAATATAAAAGGAAAGGATGTTGTTTATTCAAAATTTAGTATTGAAGGTCATAGTGAAATTAAGGCAGAGTATTTAGATTTGTGTTTGATAACACATTGTGATAACTTCATCATGTCTTGTAGTACTTTTAGTTGGTGGGGAGCGTGGTTAACTAAAAAAGATGGAGAAGTATATGTTCCAGATAGGTGGTGGGGAAGAAGATATTACGATAGAAACGAACCGGATATCAGACTACCAAGTTGGAATCAAGTAAGAGTAGAATCAGATTATGATATATGGAGGCACGATGGAACAAGATATAGATAAAAGTTATTTTAAAGAAAAAATAACAAAACAAAATCCAACAATATTTGATGTTGGAACATTTGATGGAAGTGATTGTTTAGATTTTTTAAAATTGTATGAAAGTCCAAACATATATGCATTTGAAGCAGATAAGAGGTCTATTGATATATTTAATAAATATGTTGGTGATAAACCAATCAATTTAATAGAAACAGCACTATCCAATGTGGATGGAGAAATTGAGTTTTATCAGAGTGAAAGTGAAACTCGTAGACATACTCGATATGATTATGAAAAGACTTGGAGTGCATCAGGTTCAGTAAAGAAACCAGGTAGTCATTTAGAAATATTTCCTGATATACAATTCGAATTAAATAAAGTAAAATCTACGAAATTAGATACATGGATGTTAGGTAAAAATATTGATTTGATTGATATAATGTGGGTGGATGTTAATGGTGGTGAAGAAGAATTTTTAGACGGCGGAAAAAACACTATAAATAATAAAGTTAATTATTTATATATAGAATTCAACGGAGTTGATGACCGAAAGTTATATGAGGATTGTTATACTGCAAATCAAATTAAAGACACATTACCCAATTTTGAGGAATTAGGTATCTATAATTTTATGGGAAACTTTGGCAATATATTATTGAAGAATAAAGGAGTGTGATAATGGGAAATTATCAAGGACTTAAAAAAGAAGAAACTCGTAGTGAATACGGTAAAGATATTCATTATACATCATGGCCAGTAGGGAAGATTCCAAAAGAACTTCAAAGACCTGAACTTGACCAATTAACAGAGTTAGGATATGATTGGGATGATCCACGAGATGTAGTGGATATGTTTGAAAAAAAGGTTGCTAAATTTGCAGGTAGTAAATACGCCTGTACGGTTGATTGTTGTTCTAATGGGTTATTCTTAGCAATGAAATATCTTGATGTTAAAGGAACAATTACGATTCCAAAGAGAACTTATGTTTCACCACCAATGCAAATTATACATGCAGGTTGTAAAGTAAAATTTGAAGATAGAGAATGGAGTGGAGTTTATAAATTAGAACCATATAATATTTGGGATGGTGCTACAAGATGGACTAACGGAATGTATGTTGGAGATGACGCAATTCAAGTCGTATCTTTTCAGATAAAGAAAAGAGTTCCAATTGGTAAAGGTGGTATGATTCTTACTGATAGTAAGGAAGCATATGATTGGTTTAAGTACGCGTCTTATGATGGTCGTAATCTACGAGAATATTATATGGATGATAAATTTGCACTTATTGGTTATCATATGTATATGACACCTGAAGATGCAGCAAGAGGTATAATACTAATGGATTCAGTTCCAATAGAAAACGAAGATACTGGTGGTTCATCCACATATTCAGATTTATCAGATAGAAAAGTTTTTAAAGATTATTTGGGAGAATAAATGATGACACCAAAAATTACTTCAATTATACCAACATATAATAGACCTGATTTATTGGCTAGAGCAATCAAATCTGTTCAATTACAAACCTTAGAAGATTGGGAACTTATAGTATTTTCCGACCATTGTCCCAAAGCGAAAGATGTCTATGAGAATTTCTTCCGAGATGATAAAAGAATTATTTTCGTAGAAAACCCAAATAAATGGGTAAAAAATGTTGGTGCCATCGGTGTAAACTATGGATTGAAAAATGCCAAATCAAACACAATAACTTATTTATGTGATGATAATATGTTTCTCCCAAATCATTTTGAGTTGGTTTATGGTGGATTAATTGGTGGTCACTCGGTTGTTGAAACCTTGGCCTATCATATAGACATCGGAAGTGGTGATGGAAAAATAAAAGAAATTTTAGAACGAGGATTTAATCGTGATATAAATTTTCATAATCGACCTATAAATGAAAACATGATTGATGGAAATGTAACTCCGTGTCCAAGTGATATGATTAGATTAGGACATACATTAGATGATGTTTTGGAAACAGTTGGTTATTGGACACCTTGGTGTGATAATCCAAATAGAGGATATAACGAGGATGGTGAGTTTATCAGAAGATTGAGTCACCGATATCGATACAATTCTATACAAGAATATACTGGTGTCTATTACGCCAGAGGTTCATGTGTAACAAGAGATGAAGAGTATCACGTTAAAGTTAATTCTTTGTCTAAAGATGATATCTTCGTTTATCCAAATTTAGTAGAAGAGGTTTTTAATTAATGTCGAATATTTTTAATCCAAGAAGTAAGGTAATAGCAAATGTCGATAGAGTAATTGAGTTCATAGAGACTGGAAATACTTCACCTGTTTTGGTGGAATTTGATCCAAGTAATGCATGTAATCATGGTTGTTACTTTTGTATATCTTCTTACATACATTTACCTGAATCTAAAGAATTAGAAACATTTAATCGGTCTATTATGTCTAAGAAAATGATAATGGATACAGTAAAAGATTTGGTTGATATGAAAGTAAGAGCAATCAATTGGACAGGTGGTGGTGAACCCACACTCAATCCAAATTTAAAATATGCGATTGAATATGTTGGTCAAAATTCTGATATAAAAATGGGTATGTTTACAAATGGAACTCTTGTGGATAAATTTGATATGTTTGAAACTCTCGTTGACAATATGACTTGGGTGAGATTCTCAGTAGATTGTGGAACAGAAAAAACTTTTAATTGGATACGGAGACCTGGCAAAGGTCAAGATTGGAATAAAATGCATTCTAATTTACAGAAGTTAATTGAGGTAAATAACTCTAAAGGTAAAAAAATAGATATTAGTACTGGTATGGTAATAACACCAGATACTTACAAAGAAATAGTTGATTTTGCTAAAACCTTTGTAGATTACGACTTAACCTATTGTCAATATAAACCAGAAGTAGTGAATAGGGAACGAGAAGGTGGAGTACAAAGAGAGTCTAAGTTTTGGAATGATGAAGTAAAACCAAGATTAGAAGAAGCAAAAAGTATTTTAGGGGATAAGTATCAGATTAATGGATATCATCTTGATGACTTAGCAGATGATCCATCAATTCTTGGTAGGAATTATAAAAAATGTTTAGGTTCACAGATATCACCTTGTATTGGTGCAGATGGTCATGTTTATGTTTGTCCAAATCATCGTGGTTATAAACAATATAGTTATGGTTCTTTACAAGAAAAATCATTTAAAGAAATTTGGAATGATATTTACAAGAGAAAAGAAGTTATGAATCAAATAGATAATGTTGAGTGTTTTTCAAATTGTACTCAGTTATGTAAACCACATGAAAGTAATAAAGCCGTTTGGGATATCTATGACACCTACCAACAATCAGATGAAAAGGGATGGGAAGATTATAAGAAAAAGTTACAAAATGAGTCTGATATTTTACAAGATACATTAGAACATAAGGAGTTTATATAATGAGTAAAAAAACAGTAATTTCTAATGGAGTTGAATGGGAATCCCTTCCTATTACTATTCCAGAAGATTATATGGAACATTTTGATTTTGTAAACTTCGGAGCAAAAAATGGAGGCATGGAAGAGTATTGTCGTAAAAACTTTGGTTCACATCAAGGGTTACATTTTGAAATTGAAGAAGAATGTGTAAAAACTATGGAAGAAAAGGGTATCTCGTGTGTTCAGGCAGATATAACTAATTTAACATTACCAGAGAATTGTGTTGATTTTGTCATAGCTACTGGCACTATTGAACATTTAATGAATTTAGAATCAGTAAAAAAAATGATTGAAGTGTCGATAATTGCAGCCAAGGATTTTATATATTTGACTTGGCCGTGGTTTGATTCAGATGAGTATTTGAAAAGTTTAGGATTAACTTTATTTCCATCAACGTGGGATGGACATACAACTCATGTTACTATTTCAGATTTAAGAAATATATTGGATGAGTTATCAGTTGAGGGAACATTTATGGCATGGCCATTAATACCTAATTCGAGTAGTGAGACTATATCACCAATTGGTGCTATAAACCCAGAGTTGGGCGGAACTGCTGAGTATGGTAATTTGGGTCCCTATAAATCAAAGTACGGCCCTAAACCTATGGTTAATTTTACAGAACCCGTTTATTATGAAAGTGTTTGTTTTATATCTTTACGGGATTCTCAAAAGAGCCGTCAATCATTAGAAGTTATTAAACAATTTAATTGGGATACAGTATGAAGAAAAAAGCATTTATAACAGGTATATCAGGCCAAGATGGTAGTTATCTTGCAGAATTACTATTGGAAAAGGATTATGAGGTCTATGGTATAATTCGTAGAAATTCTACACCTGAACATCAAGAAAGTAGGATTGATCATTTGATTGGAAATGGAGTAGAAACAGAGTATGGAGATTTACTTGATGTTAGTTCATTAGAAAGAATGATAAGAACTATACAACCTGACGAGATATACAATATAGCAGCACAAAGCCATGTGAGAATCAGTATGGATATTCCACAATTTACAGTTCAGGCTAATGCTCTTGGATTGTTAAATGTATTAGAAGCTTATAAGAATAATTGTCCTACGGCAAGATTCTATCAAGCATCATCTTCAGAGATGTTTGGTCGTTCAGTAGATGAAGATGGATATCAAAGAGAAACAACAAGAATGAGTCCAACAAGTCCTTATGGATGTACAAAAGTATTTGGATACAATATGGTAGTTCATTATAGACATGCTTATAAATTATTTGCATCCAATGGTATTTTATTCAATCACGAATCACCAAGACGAGGTTCTAACTTCGTAACTAATAAAGTGGTAAAGGCGGCAGTTGAGATTTCATTAGGAAAACGAGATAAACTACCACTTGGTAACTTAGATGCCCACCGTGATTGGGGACATTCAAAAGATTATGTTCGAGCGATGCATATGATTATGAACCATACAGAACCGGATGATTTTGTATGTGCTACTGGTATTACAAATTCAGTAGGTGGTATGTGTGAATATGTATTTAATCAATTAGATTTAGACTATAAAGATTATGTAACTGAAGATAAAAGATTCATGAGAGCAGAAGAGTTGAAATATCTTCGTGGTGATGCTACCAAATTAAGAGAAACTTTTGGGTGGGAACCTGAATATACATTTGAAACATTGATGGACGAGATGATTGAACATTGGGTAAAAATATACGATTTTGAGAAAAAATAAGGATATATATTATTATGAAAGAAAAAGTTTTAGTAGTAGTACCCACTACCGCAAGTAGGTTATCGTTATTAAAAGAAGTTTTAGATTCAGTATATTTAAATCAAGATAAGTATGACATCACAACTGTTATTGTTAAGAATGGAACATTTCCTAACGATGAATATTATGATTTTGATTTAGGTCATGATGTTATAAAATTAGAGTCTACACCTGGTGGTCATATCGCAAAGGCTATAAATGTTGGGTTAGACTATATGACAGACGAATACGATTGGTGGATGTATCAAGAAGATGATTTGATTTTCACTACTGAAAATTGGTTGGAACACGCAATATCAACTTACAAATCTACTGATAAATGTGGAACACTTGGAGTTAGGTTATTTGGAAGTCAACGTAAATATAATCCACAGCAGACTCATACAATAGAATCATTAAAGATAAAAGACAGAAATACATTTGAGGTATATTGGTCTGGTGGGATTACCTTGATAAGTCGTGAGGTTATAAAAAAACACAATCTAAGGTGTGATGAAAATATGATGACCGTTCCAAATGCAGACATCAACTTACAACTAATAGAACTTGGGTATGAGAATTGGAGAGTTGAACTTGAGAATATTCATCATCATACACCGGGTGATAGAACTGGTACACCAAAGTGGAAACATGCAGATGTTCGTATTGATATGAAGCGAGGTGATTGCCAGATATACTTAAAGTGGAATGGTTGTGGTAATGAGAAGATACAAGAGTGGGTGGATACGGATACAATTAAAGCCAAGGATTGGTTAATGTCAAGGGGTAGAGATACAGAAGATTATCGAACTTTTGAATTGAATGAGGAGAATTATGTATAATGGATATTAGAGAAAAACCATTAAAGGTATTGGGACCATTTGGGGATCAAGCAGATATTGATTCCATTGGTGAAGTCATCAAAAGTGGATGGTGGGGTAAGGGACCTAAAGTTCAAGAGTTTGAAGATGAATTTGCAAAACTCGTGGGGGCTAAACATGCAATTGCAGTAACGAGTAATTCACATGGCCAAGATTTAGTTATGAAAGCATTAGGAATTAGGGGTGTAGATGTTATCAACCCAACAATGTCTTTTATAGCAACTGCACAAATTCCGTTATGGAATGATTGTACTTCAAATATTATTGATGTCGATCCTATAAATCTTAATATGACAGCAAACGAAGTAGAGAAATGGAAGAAACCAAACTCTGAGGTTTTGATAGCCGTAAACATGGCTGGTATCCCAGCACCTATTGATGAAATACGAAAAGTATTTGGTGGGTTTATTATTGAAGATTGTGCACATAGTTGTTATACTGAAGGTGCAGGACTAAAAGGTGATGTCGCCGTTTGGTCATTTCAGGCAGTAAAAACATTACCGATTGGTGATGGTGGTATGATTACACTTAATGATGATAAGTTAGCAAAAACAATTAGAGAGATGTTGTGGTTTGGTGTTAGTTCAACTTGGAGTAGGGCATCAGATAAGAGTGGTACTCGACCAGGATACGCTTGGGATTACCAAGTGAATAAACTTGGGTATAAATACTATATGATTGATATTATAGCAGCTCTTGGATTATCACAACTTAAAAAATTACCGACATTCTTGGATACTCGCAGACATATACAAAAAAGATATAATGAAGAATTACATTCTATAATAGAAAGACCTGCATATTCTGATACGGTTCAGTACTATTGTGCAAGATTACCGGTAAAGTTTAATAATATGTCACCTGATGGTAGTGGGTATGGTAGTAAAACAAGTAGAGATGATTTGATTAACTATCTGGCAGATAAGAAGATACACACATCAGTTCATTTTAAACCTTTACATCTGTATGAACTATTAAAAGAAGATAATAAAAGATTACCTGTAGCAGAACAAGAATGGATAAAGTTAATTAGTTTACCATGTCACAATGGAATGACAGATGATGATATAGATTATGTAATTTATTGGGTAAATAAATTCATCGAGGAAGAATATGAAAAATAAATTAATCTTAGGTGATGGGTGGTTAGGTACACAATTAGTAAAGGAAACCGGTTGGGATTATATTAGTAGAAAGAAAGATGATATTGATTTTACAAATATAGATTCATACAAAAATCTTATGTTTGGGTACGATGAAATTATAAATTGTATAGCATGTACCGACACATACGATAAAAATAAAGACTCAAATTGGAATATAAATTACAAGGGAGTAGTTGATTTAGTAGATTATCTTGTTGATACGGACATTAAACTTACCCAATTTTCTACTGATTATGTTTATGCAAACTCCAAACAGAATTCATCTGAAACAGATGTTCCGGTTCATGATGGAAATTGGTACACCTATACAAAAGTAATTTCCGAACCTTATGTTGAATTGAGGTTAGATAATTATCTTATCATAAGAGCAACTCATAAGCCACGACCTTTTTTATTTGAAAGGGGATTGATAAGTCAGGTTGGTAATTTTGATTATATTGATGTTGTTTCAAAGATATACATTGATTTAATTGAAGGTGATGCACAAGGGATTTATAATGTGGGAACTGAATTGAAAACTATGTATGATTTAGCAAAACGAACAAGAGACGATGTTGTTCCAACTAATGTAAAGTTTCATGATTCGATGCCATTAGATGTGAGTATGGATTTAACTAAATTGGGTGAGTTTTATGATAAAAAATAAAAAAGTGGCCTTTGTTGTAGCATTACATCAGAGTAAAACCCATAGAGCTAATGGATTTCAGCTATTTAATAGTTATATTGGTTCTATATATGAATCTTGTGAGTATCCATTTAAGGTTTTTGCATTTGATAACCAATCAGATGATAGGTTCGAAGTTGAGAATCAACCAGATAATTTAATAATAACGAGAGTAGATGATCAATATAAAGGTGGGTGTACTTATACTTGGAATGAGGGAATTAAAATGGCAACGAAAGATGATTATGATGTAGTAGTAATAACTTCAGATGACCAGATATATGATGAGTCTGTTAATGATTTCATTGATACTATTTTAACTCATGAACTTAGAGATGATGCTATATTTGGTCCTATGTCCAATGGCCCAAATAATAATTACCAATTATCAAGTGAACCAATTGATGATGTTTGGGAAGTATCCGGTAAAGCAGGTGAAGAATTGAATGGTTTTTGCTTAGCAATGACAAAGGAATCTATTGAGAAGAATTATTTTGACAAAGATGGTAATTTCTTTAATACTGGTCAAGAATATATTTGGGGAAAGCAAGATGTGGAAGTACAATCAAGAGTTGGACATTCAATAATTGTCGGTAAATGTTATGTAGAACACACAAAACAAGGTGGGTGGAGAGAAATAAGAAACGGTTTAAGGATGGTTACGTGATTGAATTATTTGGATTGAGAAAATGAAAATACAAAAAAAGAATGTAGTATTTATTCCAGACATTGATTTAGGTGATGATAGAAATAAATCATATAGTTATTCTATCAATAGTTGGAAACATTTTTGTGATAAATATAATTGTGAATTGGTTGTATGGAACGATTTATTGTTACCAGTAGAAGAAATGAAGATAACTTGGCAACGATATTATATGTTTGATATATTAGAGGCAAATCATATTGATTATGACCAAATACTGATAGTAGATGCAGATACAATAGTTCATCCTGATTGTCCTAACTTTTTTAATGAAACAGATGGTAAGTATAGTGCGGTTAGAAACAACGGAAGTTTTGAGTGGGTTAGAAGGTCGATGGGTGGATACTCTAAGATACTTTTTGATGATGAAGTTCCATTTAAGGTGTGGGATTATATAAATTGTGGATTTCAGATTGTTAATAAAGACCATAAAGAATTTTTTGAGTATGTGAGGAATTATTATTTAGAGAATAAATATGGTGTACAGAGTGCGATATCACAAGTTAAGGCAGGTACAGACCAAACAATAATTAATTTTTTATTGAGACAACAGAATGTAGAAATAAATTATTTACCAATATGTTATAACTTACAAGATTTACATTCTAAACAATTATTATTTTTACATCCTAAAATGTGGTTTGAGGATAAATTGATATTTGAGAATTGTGGTTATGTATTTCACTTTAATGCAATACCACCAAATGAAATGGGCAGAGATGCCAATTATTGGATAGAGCGGACATACAAGGAATTATATAAATGAAAATAGGAATAATAGGACAGGGTTATGTAGGAACTGCAATAAAGGTAGGGTTTGAATCGTATTATGATTTAGAAACTTATGATAAGTTTAGTACTGATAAGAGTACTTGTAATTTACCTGATTTAGTTGCAGAATGTGATGTTATATTCGTGTGTGTTCCAACACCAATGAATACAGATGGTAGTTGTCATACTGATATAGTTGAGAGTGTTGTAAAAGAAATAGATGATTGGGTGGGAAGAAAAGGTAAAGAAGATAGGCCGATAATAGTTATTAAATCTACAGTACCACCAGGAACAACAGATAGATTACATAAAAAATATAAGAATATAAATGTCATATTCAATCCAGAATTTCTTTCGGAGGCAAATTTCATAGAAGATTTTAAAAACCAGACTCGTGTTATATTAGGTGGAACTCGTAAAGGAACTAATATTTTACGACAAGTTTATAGTAAAGTATTCCCAAAGGCCCATATTATCAAGACAGGTTCAATAACAGCAGAGATGGTAAAGTATATGACAAACGCTTATTTGGCTACAAAGGTATCTTTCTCTAATGAGATTAAACAAATATGTGATAAACTCGATATAGATTATGATAAAGTTATAGAGTATGCGACACTTGATGAACGATTGGGTAAAACACATTTGGGAGTACCAGGACCCGATGGGGATTTAGGATATGGTGGACATTGTTTACCAAAAGATATAAATGCATTGATAAGTGTTGCACACGAATTTGGTATTGTACCAGAAGTATTAGAGTCAGTTGTAGAAACAAATGACAAAGTAAGAAAGAATCGTGATTGGGAAAAGATGAAAGGTAGAGCAGTAGTATGAAAGTAGCATTCTTTTCAGAAACAGGCAATAACCAAAGATATCCAAGAGATTTTCCAAATGCTCGTACAGAAGTGGCTTGGTGTTTGACATTAGAAGCTCCTATGTGTGCACTCGACGCACTACCAGATGAACATTTTGATTTGGGTATAGTTATTATACCGAAGAATAATCCAAAGGTTAATTTAGATTTTATAAGAAATTGTTGTGATAAGGTTGCAATAATGCAGGAAGGGCCACATTGGTATTTTCAAGATTACGATATAGAA
>TARA_R110002074_G_scaffold61561_6_pt1 | contig 29242 bp, 24 predicted proteins | sample TARA_R110002074 | Tara Oceans TARA_R110002074 (sample SAMEA4397215) | marine metagenome | biome: Polar Biome; feature: [MIX] marine epipelagic wind mixed layer (ENVO:01000061); material: water (ENVO:00002006), including particulate matter (ENVO:01000060) such as... | depth 10-100 m | reverse complement strand
TGGATCCTTATATGCAACCATTATATGACGCGCTTAGAGATATGATACCCGCTGAGAAATTGGTTCATTATATTGAAAATGGTACCATACAAATTGCCCCAATGGCTTTTATGAGAGGTAGAACACTAGATAATGCTTTTGTTATTTTAGATGAAGCACAAAATACCACCCATGCACAAATGAAAATGTTTCTAACCCGAATGGGAAGAAATGCCAAATTCTTAATTACAGGGGATCCAGGTCAAATAGATTTACCAAGAAGAACAATTTCTGGACTTAAAGAAGCTCTTTTGATATTACAAAATGTAAAAGGTATCGAGGTAATTTATTTAGATGATAAAGATGTAATTCGTCATAAGCTTGTTAAAGAAGTTATTGATGCCTATAAAACTATTGAACACCACAATTAAAATAATACATGTCAAATAATACTATTTACGAAACCAATTTCAATTTTCCAGGTCAAAAGAATGTTTACTTAGGCAAGGTAAGAGCTGTTTATACTCTTGAGAACGATATGTTGGTAATGATTGCTACCGATAGGCTGTCTGCATTTGATGTGGTAATGCCGAAAGGGATACCGTACAAAGGTCAGATTTTGAATCAAATAGCGACGCAAATGATGGCTTCTACCGCAGATATTGTACCTAATTGGTTAATTGCAACACCTGATCCTAATGTTGCTATAGGCATAGCTTGTGAACCATTTAAAATTGAAATGGTTATACGTGGATATTTATCTGGTCATGCTGCTAGAGAATACAAAGCTGGTAAAAGAAAACTTTGCGGAGTTGATATGCCTGAAGGGATGAAGGAGAATGATAAATTTCCAACACCAATTATTACCCCGGCTACCAAAGCAGAAATGGGTGATCATGATGAGGATATTTCAAAAGAAGATATTCTTAGTAAAGGTATAGTCTCATCAGCTGATTATGCATTACTTGAAAAATATACGTATGCTCTTTTTCAAAGAGGTACTGAAATTGCCGCAGATAGGGGATTGATTTTGGTGGATACAAAATATGAATTTGGAAAAACCAAAGAGGGTGAAATTGTTTTAATTGACGAAATTCATACGCCAGATTCTTCTAGATATTTTTATTCAGAAGGTTATCAAAGCAGACAAGATAATGATGAACCTCAGAAACAACTTTCTAAAGAATTTGTACGGCAATGGTTAATTGCCAATAACTTTCAAGGTTTAGAAGGGCAAACTGTTCCTGAAATGACCGATGAATATATTGAATCAGTTTCTGAACGTTATATTGAGCTTTATGAGCATATAACCGGTGAACCTTTCGTGAAGGCTGATACAACTCATATTCACGACCGTATTAATAGAAATGTTCTTAATTATTTAAAAAATATTTAGGTCTAGTTAATTAACATTTTAAGCGAAAATTTTTTCTTTTCCTTTAAGCGAGAAACTATTTTTAATAAGGCGACTGCCGTGATATATGCATCGCCTAGTGCAGTATGTCTATCCTTTTTTGAGATGGCAAATTTTTCAGCAAGTTCATCAAGGGTATAATTCGTTTTGGGCTGAACCAAATATGATTTTATAAAGGTTTTTCTATATATAACACCAGTATCTATAATGGTGTTTTTCAGTTTGGGTAATCCATTACGTCGTAAGGCACTATTTAACATGCCTATATCGAACCCGGCATGATGCGCAACTATTATTGAATTTTCAATATAATCTAAGAATTTTTCTAAAGCTAAAACTTCACTAATACATGCCCTTAAGCCATTTTTTAAGAGACCATGAACATGTACAGTGTCTTTATTATATTTTTCCTGTTCAAGATAGATTTCAAAAACCTCTTGCACTGAAATTGTTTCTCTTTTTACTTTTACAGCTCCAATTGATAAAATGCGATCCTCATAAAAACTGAAACCTGTTGTTTCGGTATCTAAAACTACAAAGGTTAAATCATTAAAATCTTTTGAAATTGGTTTCTTAAATTGACTTTCGTAAATCTTCCAAAATTCTGGTAAATTGAGATTTGATTTTTTAAATAGTCCCATTATCCCAAAATATTAGTAACCTTAAACCGTAACGTAATCAATTCTTGAATTTCTTTGATTGCCTTGAATGTGCGTTTTAATTTCATTTTTTCTTGCTTACTCAATTGCTCTAATTCAATAAACCTACCAGAATCGTGGTGGAGTAAACCTTGTCTTGTTCTGAATTTCAAAAGGGCTTTTGTTGCGTAAGAACATGCTAAATAAAGCTCGTTGTTATTTGGTTCTAGTTCAGCCAATTTTTCATATCGCTCCCAGGTATTACTAATGCCTTTTACTGAATGAGATAAAATTAGAACTCTAGCTGCATCAATTAAAGGTCTTAATGCTCTGCTTTTAAGGTCGAAGAAATCTTTGTGTTGGCCATCTTGTTCCACTACAAATTGTCTGAAAAAGCCTGTTGGAGACGGACTTTGTAATGCTCCATTAGCCAAATGGACTAAGAATATTGGGTATTTTTCAACGGTTCTAAATATATGTTCAGACATGTTATCTAGTAAACTACGTTCGCCAAATGCTAAACTATAGTCGAAAAAAATAGATGACATCAGTACTTCGTTAGGGCCAGGATTACTTATCCAATACGATAATTTATTTTTCCACTCCTGTAAACTTAAGCACCACTTGGGGTTTGAAGCCATCATTTCTGCAGGGCAGTATTCGTATCCAATGGTATGTAAACCTTTTGTGATTTTTTTAGAGAGATTAAGAAAATAAGTGGTAGTCTTCGGCAAATCATCTTCAGGCACATCTTCGAAAACTAACGCGTTATCTTGATCAGTGTGTAATAATTGTTCACTTCTGCCTTGACTACCTAACGCAAGCCAAGCAAATTTTACTGGCGGCGGATTCTTCATTTTTGCTAATGAAATTTCAACAACTTGTTTAATGCAGGTATCATTAAGTTCAGAGATTATTTTAGCAATTAAACCTAGGGGAATATTTTGTTCCAAATAACCGTTTAAAAGTACCATGATACTTTTTCTCAGTTGCTTTATTTTTTTAATTTTCTGTGTCCGTTTTATGGCCTTAACCAATACAGCAGGATTGTCACCTAGGGAGACCATTACATCATGCTTAGACAAAATTCCAAGCGGCTTTGTATTGGTTGTGCCGTCTTCGGTAATGACTAAGTGGCTAATGCTACTTTTCATCATTGCCATCTGTGCTTGTGTAATCGTAAGCTTTCTTGGGTAGGTGATTACCGGAGAAGACATAATAGATTTTGCTGTGGCCGTTATAGGTTGTTTGCCAGATATAACCTTGTTGCGTAAATCTTTATCGGTAATAATACCAATTGCCAGGCCTTTGCTTACAACTAATACAGAACCGACCTGATTCTGGGTCATTATTTCTGCTGCCCTCTGTATTGTTGTTCTTGGGGAACAGGTTATTAGTTTTTTAGAATATCTTGACAATTGAAGATCCGGAATTTTTATTTTCTTTTTTAAATCGTCTTCACCTTCAATGCCATATAGTTGGCCTTTTTGATTTTTTGAATATGGATTTCTTGTATTCGAGGCAAAACTTTCCATTAGAAAAACAGAAACTTCCTCGTTCTGTTTAGCCATAGGTCTAAAAACATCAATAGGTATTCCGTAAAGAATACTTTCTTCATGAGCTCTAGCTTCTAGCCTGTAATTCTCGTTTGCTATAAGTGGCCGAAGTCCGAATACATCACCTTCATCACAATAGTCGATAATACTATTATTGGTTGGATTGTTAAGCGTAACAGCGCCTTTATGAACTAAGTAAAAATGAGAATGTTGGGTTTCATCAACGGTAAAAATTATGCTATTTTTTTCCTTGTAAACAATAAGAACTTGTTCAGCCAATTGATAAAGAGACTTTGTGTCTAAAATATTAAATGGCGGAAAATTTTTAATAAAATCAGCAACTCTATCTGAAATTAAATTTTTCATAAGTTAAATTTAGTAGAATATTTTTCCATTAAGAGTGAAAAAATAATTCCATCCATTGAAAACAAGTATTTGATTTAAAATGTATTATTATTAGCAATCACTTAAATATACACCTACGGCTAAACCACCCTCTGAAGTTTCTTTATATTTAGAGCTCATATCTTTTGCCGTTTCCCACATGGTCTGTACTACCTTATCTAATGGGACTTTTGCGGCAGAAGGGTCTGAGCCTAAGGCAAGTTCAGCTGCGTTAATAGCTTTTATTGCACCCATAGAGTTTCGTTCAATGCACGGTATTTGTACTAGACCACCAATTGGATCACAGGTTAGACCTAAATGATGTTCCATAGCTATTTCTGCGGCCATTAGTACTTGTTCAGGGCTGCCTCCTAATAACTCAGTAAGAGCGCCTGCAGCCATTGCCGAAGAAACTCCGATTTCGGCTTGGCAACCACCCATTGCGGCAGATATAGTTGCGCCTTTTTTAAAAATGCTTCCTATTTCTCCTGCAACCAAAAGAAACTGTTTAATATGTTCATAATTACCTGCGTGGTTTTCAATAACCATATAATACATTAATACCGCAGGTATAACGCCAGCACTGCCATTGGTAGGTGCTGTAACCACACGGCCAAGTGATGCGTTAACTTCATTTACGCTAAGTGCGAAGCAACTAACCCATTGTAGGATTTGTCTAAATTTTACTTCCGTCTGGCGTAAGGTTTGTAACCATTCTTCTGGGTTGGCGTAGGGTAGATTACTTTTAAGATTTTTATGCATCTCAAAAGCTCTTCGTTTTACATTTAATCCGCCTGGCAAAATTCCTTCTGTATGACAACCGGTATACATACACTCTAACATGGTATCCCAAATTCGATGCATTTGGTGGTCAATTTCTTTATCGTTTCGCAACGAACGCTCGTTCTCTAGAACAATTTCTGAAATTTTTAAACCTTCATTTTTACAAAATTCAAGAAGTTCAGTCCCTTTTTGAACTGGGAAGGGAAACTTGTTGAACATGTCAACCTTACGCTTGGCATTTTTTCTTTCTTCGCTAATAACAAAGCCTCCACCAATTGAATAATACGTCTTAGATATTTTCTTTCCAGAAGCTAGTGATGCACAAAATTTTAATCCGTTCGCATGAAAGGGTAGAAACTTTCTGTTGAAAATGATATGCTGTTTTGAATTGAATGGTATTTTTTGATTTCCATTAAGTAGCAGAACCTTATCCTTATTAATACCTTCTATTAAAAGATGAATTTCTTCAATAGGTATTGTTTCGGGGTCAGTGCCAAGTAAACCTAGCATTATTGCATAGTCTGTGGCATGACCTTTACCGGTTAATGAAAGTGATCCATATAAATTGACTTCAACTTCTATGACATTCTGTAGCTCGTTTTTTGAATTGAGATGCGCAAGCCAACGTTCAGCGGCTCGCCACGGACCAAGTGTGTGTGAGCTAGAAGGACCCACACCAATTTTCAACATATCAAAAACACTTATGCTTTCTATTTCCAAACCGTGATTATTTTATAAGCTAAGATACAATGTTTCAAACACCTTTTAAGTATACTAAAATGGCATATTTATTATTAAAAAAATAGGAATAATGACATCATGTCAGTTTTTCTTGCTTGGCATATTGTTTGACCTTTAGTAAACGATTGTAAAATAAAGCACTTAATTTAAAACATATAAAATGAGTAAGATTATAGGAATAGATTTGGGTACTACCAACTCCTGTGTTTCCGTAATGGAAGGAAATGAAGCAGTAGTAATACCGAATGCAGAAGGAAAAAGAACAACACCGTCTGTTATCGCTTTTGTTGAAGGTGGTGAAATTAAGGTTGGTGATCCAGCTAAAAGACAGGCAGTAACCAACCCAAACAAAACCATTTATTCTATTAAAAGGTTTATGGGTAACAAATTTTCAGAGTCTAGTAAAGAAGCTGGAAGAGTACCTTACAAAGTAGTAAAAGGTGATAATGACACACCAAGAGTAGATATAGACGGACGTTTATATTCACCACAAGAATTATCTGCTATGATTCTTCAAAAAATGAAGAAAACAGCAGAAGATTATTTAGGTCAAGAAGTTACTCGTGCGGTAATTACGGTACCTGCTTATTTTAATGATGCGCAAAGACAAGCTACAAAAGAAGCCGGTGAAATTGCAGGTTTAACTGTAGAGCGTATTATCAACGAACCAACAGCTGCATCTTTGGCTTATGGTATGGATAAGAAGGATGTTGACCAGAAAATAGTTGTTTTTGATTTTGGTGGTGGTACACATGATGTTTCGATTTTGGAACTAGGTGATGGTGTATTTGAAGTATTAGCTACAGATGGTGATACTCACTTAGGTGGTGATGATGTAGATCAAAAAATTATCGATTGGTTAGCTGAGGAGTTTAAGTCTGAAGAAGATATGGACTTAAGAAAAGATTCTATGGCTTTACAACGTTTACGTGAAGCAGCTGAAAAAGCTAAGATAGAATTGTCTTCTTCTGCACAGACAGAGATTAATTTACCTTACGTTACAGCTACGGCTTCAGGACCAAAGCACTTAGTTAGAACTTTAACGAGATCAAAGTTCGAGCAATTGATTGCTGATTTAGTAAAAAGAACAATTGAGCCTTGTGAGACTGCTATGAAAGCAGCAGGACTTTCTAAGAGCGATATCGATGAGATTATCTTAGTAGGTGGTTCTACTAGAATACCAGCTGTACAAGAAGCGGTTGAGAAATTCTTTGGTAAAAAACCTTCTAAAGGCGTAAACCCAGATGAGGTTGTTGCAATTGGTGCAGCTATACAAGGTGGTGTTTTAACTGGTGATGTAAAAGATGTATTATTATTAGATGTAACACCGCTTTCATTAGGTATTGAAACGATGGGTAGTGTAATGACTAAATTAATAGAGTCTAATACTACTATACCAACTAAAAAGTCTCAGGTATTCTCTACTGCTGCTGATAATCAACCATCGGTTGAAATTCACGTACTGCAAGGAGAAAGACCAATGGCAAATGATAACAAGACTATCGGTAGATTCCATTTAGATGGTATTCCACCATCGAAAAGAGGAACACCTCAAATCGAAGTTACTTTTGATATCGATGCAAATGGTATAATTAAAGTATCTGCAACAGATAAGGCTACAAATAAAACTCAGGATATTCGTATTGAAGCTTCTTCAGGATTAACAGAAGAAGAAATCAAGAAGATGAAAGCAGAAGCAGAAGCTAATGCAGAGTCTGATAAAAAGGCGAAAGAAACTGCAGACAAGTTGAATGAAGCAGATGGAATGATTTTCCAAACTGAATCTCAATTATCTGAATTTGGAGATAAATTATCTGATGATAAGAAAAAGCCAATTGAAGATGCTTTGGCAGAGTTGAAAGCTGCTTATGAAACTAAAGATTTAGCAGTAATTACACCAGCTTTAGATAAAATCAACGAAGCTTGGAAAGTAGCCTCTGAAGAAATGTACAAAGCACAGGCTGATGCACAAGGTGGTGGTGCTCCTCAAGGAGAGCCAACTAGCGATGCTGGTTCAGAAAGTGATAACGTTGAAGACGTAGATTTTGAAGAAGTGAAGTAACATAACCTTAAGTTATAATAGAAAAGGGACGGTTATAACCGTCCCTTTTTACTTTTCTACCATATTTTTTTGTACCTATTATTAATAAAGTAATTTTGTAGCATGATTAAAAAATACCTTCAGATACTTTTTTTTGTTTTAATTGCTTCTGCATCTTATGCACAGGGGCAAGAAATTCAAATTTTTACCCTAGCTGATTTTGGTTTAAAAGAAAATGTAAAATTTTGCATGGTAAGTACTGATTATGGTAAAGAAGAATATGATTTTAATAAAAAAGGTTTTTTAACCAAAGCTGTAACGAGATACAATGATACTGATTATGATGTTGTTTATTACAAGTATAAGTCTGGCGAACTGGCTGAAAAGCGTTCAGAATCTTACCGTAATAATGAGTTCGACCCTAGTACATCAATCGCTCATTTTTATCAAATAGATTCTACAGAAAACATTAAAATACAGGAACGTATTTTTTCATACGATAAAGAGTTTTTAGACGAATATGTTTATGAATATGATGAATTTGGAGATTTAACTAGTATTAGAAGAACGAATAATGACGGAACAGACGTAACTCAAGTAGAACATAAAAAGTTTAAAGGAGAATACACGGTAACGTATTTACTTAATGATGTTCCCTTAAAGACTGTTCGTACTTCTACCCAAAAACCTAAAAATAAACCTGAACAAAAAATTGTCTTAACTAAAGAGTTTATAAAAGGGGAGGCTGATTATGCATTTGAAGAGGTTTTTAGTGTAGATGGCCATTTAATGGCACAGCAAGAATTTGAATATAATATAACTGCAAAAAAGTTTGAGCCTACAGTTAGAACAACCTACACTTATGATGAAAATGGCATGTTAATAAGTGAAAGTGCAAAATCTGGAGTAGGCATCATTAAAAAGGAGTATATCTATCAATACGATATGGCCGATAATGGTAATTGGATAAAGCAAATTGTAATACCTGATAATACGTACACTACAAGAAAAATAACGTATTACACCCCTGAGATAAAGATAAAAGAATAAATAGTTATTTTATGATTTACGCTCGAGCCATTCTTCTCGAAGTAGTCCGTAACAACACGTGTTTCTCTTAAACCCATCGAGTAGGTAGGTGTCTTTTCTTAAAATACCTTCTAAGGTGCACCCTAATTTTTCGACAGCTTTTCTTGATTTTATGTTTCGTTCATCTACATGAAATTCAACTTTTTCAAAATCCATTTCCACAAAAGCATGTTGTAACATTAATGATTTCATTTGGTCATTCAGCCCGCTGCCATGAAATTCTCTACCAATCCATGTAGACCCTATATGCAGCACTTTGTTTTTAAAATTTATGTTCATATATCTTGTACTTCCGGCATATGCTTTTACATGTTTGTCATAGATTATAAATGGAATACTAGTGCCATTATTTAGCTGTCTTATGGCTGTTTCTACGTACTCTTTTAAGGAAGCATGAGTAGAAATATTTGAAGGAGAATATTGAACTAAATTATTTTGTGAAGCAATTGAAATTAGTTCTTCAAAATTTTCAAGTGTAAGGGGCTGTAATAGCACTCTATCGTTTTCTAAACTAAATGATTCATTCATTTTACTAAGTTATTAATGATTTCCTTTTTGATTTCATGCCCGCCATTAAAGTTTATGTAGCGAACATTATCGCCAAATAACTCCACTAATTTATTCTTTTCTTTAATGAGACGGTCAGGAGTTAAATATTCATCATTGTTACCTAATATCGATATGAATTCGGTATTACTTAAATATTTGAAATCGTACTTTTTGAGTTCGTTAGGAATTCCACCAGCATACAATACTAATTTGTTACACTGTAATTTTGAATGTGTCAAGTATCGCATGGCAATCGAAACTCCTTGAGAAAATCCGAATATAATCAGTTCGCAACGTTTAAGTATATCTTCATTGGCCATAACAGCATCTAAATAATTGAAAAGATTATTTTTTTCTTGTTCTGTGTCTTCCTTTGTCAACCAGCTTGCACCTACATGTTTATATTGTCCGTTTAAATAATATTTTGAGGGGGCTTGGGGTGCGATGATGTAATTTTCATTTTTGGGTAGTTCGTTAAAATATTTTAGAAAAAATCGGCTTAAAAAGCCTATTCCGTGAAAAACTATCCAAACTCTTTGAGTGTTCTTAGTTAAACCGTTTAATGTTTCATACGTGTTTGTCGATTGATAGGTTATATTTTTTATCTGATTATTCATAGAAGATGCAATTCTTTTGAGCTTTTCAATTGGTAATGTAATGCTTAATTTTACAAAAAAAAAGGGAATGAACGACCACAAAGAAAAAATTCTGAAGATTTGTAATGATACCTCTAAGAATACCTTAATGGAAACCTTAGATATCGAATATATAGATGTAGGTGAAGATTTTTTGTTGGCTAGAATGCCCGTTACACCAAAAGTGCACCAACCAGATGGTGTTCTCCATGGTGGCGCAACTGTAGCCTTGGCTGAAAGTGTAGGTAGTGCTGCCTCATATATATTTTTAGATGGTAATAAGTATTTTATTAGAGGTATAGAAATTTCAGCAAACCATGTAAAAAGTGTTAAAGAAGGATTTGTTTACGCAAAGGCTAAAATTTTGCATAAGGGAAGAACAACCCAGTTATGGGAAATTAAGATTACTAACGAAGCTAATCAGTTGATTTCGCTTTGTAAATTAACTACAATCGCTTTACCTAGAAGCTAGTATGGTTCAAGAACTTTTTGATAGCGCTTCTACACATTTAAATAAAGAATTGCCTTTTGTACTTTATAGAAAGCCAAATGAGGCTATTTTAAATGGAGTTTTTCAAAAGGATAGTCAAATATATTCTGTAGTTGATTTCTCAGAAACAGGATTTGTTTTTGCTCCATTCGACTTAGATTTTCAGCCTATACTATTAAAAACTGATGATATAATTAAAGTCCATATAGAGCATAAGGATATCTCATTACCGAGTGTCGATGAAATTTCTTTATTGAATGAATCAGAGAAAGTAGATTATCTTAAATTAATAAATAAAGTTTTAAAAGTCATTAGTGAAGGCGAATTAGATAAAGTTGTTTTATCTAGAAAGATTGAAGTTAACGATGAGGTTTCACCATTAAATCTGTTTCAAAATGTTTTATATATTTACCCAAAAGCATTTTGTTATATATGGCACCACCCAAAAGTGGGTACTTGGGTAGGGGCAACACCAGAAATATTGATAAAAAGTAGAGGAACACAGTTTACTACAATGTCCTTAGCGGGTACGCAAAGTTCGAATGAATTTTCAAAACCAATATGGACAAAGAAAGAATTGAATGAACAACAGGTAGTAACCGATTACATTCTAGATGCACTAAAAAACAAGGTGGTTTCATTAAAAGCTTCTGAAGTAACGTCTATTATGGCTGGTCAACTTTGGCATTTAAGAACAGAAATTAATGGTGTATTTGTACCAAATAAATTTGGTGATGTATTGAAAGCATTGCATCCAACTCCTGCAGTATGTGGAACTCCTTTGATAAATGCTAAAAAGTTCATTGTCGAAAATGAAAATTATGACCGTTCATTTTATACGGGTTTTTTAGGGGAGTTGAACTATATAACCGAGTTGGCTAGAAATAAGAATAGGCGTAATCAAGAAAATAGTGCTTATAGGAGTGTAGTTAAAAATTCTGAACTTTTCGTGAATTTAAGGTGTATGCAAATAACAAAAGATACTATAAGTATTTATGTAGGTGGCGGTATTACTAGTGATTCAATACCTGAAAGTGAATGGTATGAAACAGTTTTGAAAAGCAATACTATGTTTCGTGTTTTGAATCATAAATAGCGTTAAGACAATTGGGTAATAAGCTCCTTAGGTCGTATTTTTGAAGTGCATGAATTACTCTCTTATACCTACAGCACAAACTATCGTTCAGCATTGCCAGGCAAACGATATTTCTAACATTGTTATTTCACCAGGTTCTAGAAATGCACCGTTAACTATAGCTTTTGCAGAGAATCCTTTTTTTACTTGTTTTAGTATTGTTGATGAGCGTTGTGCAGCATTTTTTGCATTAGGTATGGCACAACAATTAGAGAAACCAGTAGTGGTTATCTGTACATCAGGTAGTGCTCTTTTAAACTATTATCCTGCTGTAGCAGAGGCTTATTATAGTAATATACCTTTGGTTGTAATTTCTGCGGATAGACCTATTTATAAGGTTGGAATAGGGGATGGGCAAACAATCAATCAGAAAAACGTATTTGAAAATCAAATAGGGTACTCGGCAAACCTTAGGCAAGATGTGAGCCATGCTACCAATAAAATTCGTCAGTACAAGCCAGAATGGATTAAGCATGGAAATGTAGAAAAGATTCAAAATGAAGTTCAAGCATTCAATGATGCCGAATTAAATTCTGCTTTTAAGATGGCTTTTACTTCGCAGAGTCCTGTTCATATAAATGCACCTTTTGAAGAACCACTGTATAATACAACAACAGCGACCAATACAATAGCCCAAATAGAACCGATTTCTACGCAGGAAACGAATCAGTCTTCCTTACAACTAGAAAAGGATATTTGGAATGCATCAAAACGTAAAATAGTTTTAGTTGGGGTAAACAAACCAAACAATATTGACGAACAAGTGCTTCAAGATCTAGCTAATGATCCTAGTGTATTGGTTTTGACGGAAACAACTTCAAACTTAAACCATCCTAGTTTTTTCAATAGTATAGATTCAATAATTGCGCCTATTGAAATGAACGATAATAAGGATGCGTTGTTTGGAAATTTAAGACCAGAAGTGCTAGTAACTTTCGGCGGTCTTATTGTCTCTAAGAAAATAAAAGCTTTTCTAAGAACTTTTTCTCCTGAACATCATTGGCATATTGGTAGCGTGAAAGCAAATGACACTTTTTTTTGTTTGGATAAGCATATAAAGGTTCCTGTAAATCGGTTTTTTCAAGAATTGTACTCAGATGCTAAAATTGTAAAAAGTGACTATTTCAGTTATTGGCTTAAAGTAAAAAATGAATATGTATTAAAAAGGTCTACCTACCTAAATAAAATACCCTTTTCAGATTTCTCAGTCTTTAGTCAACTCATGCAATCGATACCTAATAATTATCTTTTACAACTTGCTAATAGTTCTACGGTACGATACACCCAATTATTCGATATGAACTCAACTTTGAGAGTGTATTGTAATAGGGGAACTAGCGGTATAGATGGAAGTACTTCAACTGCTATAGGCGCTTCTATCGTTAGTAGTACACCTACTTTATTTATTACAGGAGATTTGAGCTTTTTTTATGATAGCAATGCCTTGTGGAATAATTCAATTAAGAATAATTTTAGAATTATAGTAATCAATAATAAAGGTGGTGGTATTTTTAGAATTCTACCGGGTAAAGAAAATACCGATGTTTTTGAAACCTTTTTTGAGACACGACATAATTTAAATGCTGAGTATCTATGCAAAATGTTTGGTTTTGAATATAGAATTGCAAATTCGACTGAAACTCTTGCGGAAGTATTGGTTGACTTTTACAAAGAATCTAGTCGTCCCAGATTACTGGAGATCACTACGCCTGCATTAATAAACGATAAAATTTTGATTGATTATTTTCGTTTCATATCTTAGAGGAGTATTAACCATTAATTATAACATATTTAAGATGAGTAAAAGAGACGATTTAATTGAAAAGTATGCTGCAGATATCAAAGATAAATTTGGTGAAAGTGCAGATATGGATTTGCTTAAAAAAGTAACTGTTGGTTTAGGGCCATCAATTTACAATATAGATGCATCAAAAGTTTCTGGTAGTGATCAGAAAGAATTAGATACTGTTAAGAATAATTACTTGATTAAGAAATTAGGTCTTAAAGATGATTCTAAATTAGATGATGCAATAAAAACTGTAATGGACAAGTATGGTTCATCTAATAGAAATAAGCATAGAGCAGTAATCTATTACAAACTTTGTCAACACTTCAAGAAAGCATCTGTTTATAATAAATAAGCATTTTTGTACTTATAGTAAAGACCGTTATCAATTTGGTAACGGTCTTTTTTTATCATCATTTTCTAAATATTAAATGTAATTTTGTAGCATGATAGAATTAGGACGTATAAACAATCTAGAAATTTTAAGAGATACCAGTGTTGGTCTATTTTTGGGTGATGAAGAAGGCAACGATGTATTATTACCTAATAAATATGTGCCTACCAATTATGAAATTGGTGAAAAAATAAAGGTGTTTTGTTATTTGGATTATGATGAGCGACCTGTTGCTACTACATTAGAGCCAGACATCATGTTAGGAGAGTTTAGATTATTGCAGGTAGCTGAAGTAAATGAATTTGGTGCGTTTATGCAATGGGGCCTTGAAAAACACCTGTTGGTTCCCTTTAGAGAACAACGGGATAAAATGAAAGAAGGCCAATGGTATGTAATACATTGTTATTTAGACGAACGTTCTGGTAGATTGGTTGGTTCAAATAAGTTAGATAGATTTTTAAGTAATGATAGTGTTGATCTTAAAGAATGGGAACAAGTCGATTTGGTTGTCACTCGACAAACAGATTTGGGTTGGGAAGTTATTGTGAATGAAAGACATAAAGGCCTAGTATATTTTAATGAAGTCTTTAAGCCAATAAATATTGGTGATGTAATACCTGGTTGTATTAAAACAATTAGAAAAGATAATAAACTTGATATTTCGCTTCAGCCATTAGGAGCAAAAGTTTTGGAGCCAGCTGCCAAAAAGATTTTTGAAGTACTAAAGGAAAATGGTGGATTTTTAGGGTTACATGATAAATCTGCACCTGAAGAAATTAGAGATGTTTTTCAAATGAGCAAGAAAACATTCAAGAAAGGTTTAGGGACTTTATACAAGGAAAGGAAAATAAAAATTGAAACAGACGGAATCACTATAATAGAAGAATAGAGCGTTAATGTCAGAAAATTCTTAAAATATTGATTTACAGAATTATATCATAAATTAAGGGGTGTATTTTTGGCATCGTAATCAATTAACTTTATTTTTGTGTCAAATGAAAAGTTATTATCATTTTTTAACTTACATTTAGATTTTCAGCATTTTAATTACATTTGAGTATGCCTTTTATAGAAGAGAGTGATTTATTAGAATTGCATAAAGATGTAGATAAAGCTCAGATTATTAACGAGCGTCTTCTAGATCAGATAAAATATAAAAACAAAGAATTAAAAAAAAGTAAGATTCAGCGAAACATATTTGCTGGGATAACAACTCTTTTTTTAATAGGTGGGTTAGCTTTTACTTCCTTTACTGCAGGTTTGTCGAGTTCAGGCGGATTTAATAGAAAGGCATCAAATGATTTAGTCTTAACTTCTATTGATAGTGTAGATGCTATAAGAACACGATTAGAAAGCTTAAAAGAACAGAATGAAGAACTTAGTCTTGTAAAGGAGTTTTACTTAGCTAAAGAATTCTTACAAAAAGAGAAAATATATTCCGTTCAAGTGAAATCGTTCGTCGATAATAATGTAACCTTGGCTTCTGAAGCCCTTACCAATACGCTTTTTGTAAAAACAAATCCATTTTACTCTTACTCTTTAGGTAATTTTGAGACCTTGCAAGAAGCTCAATCTTTTAGAAAGCAATTAGTAGATATCGGATTTGGTGATGCTTTCGTAGCATCTTACCAAGATGGTAAAAGAATTCAAATAGAAGATCCTTATTAGTGACTAAAGTTAATGCATGGCTAAATGCAGCAAGGCTTAGAACTCTTCCATTATCAATTTCTGGTATACTTGTAGGCACAGCTATAGCGGCCTTTTACGGGGCAACAAATACTTATATTTTTATTTTGGCGCTATGTACTACTGTAGGGCTACAAATTACTTCTAATTTCGCCAATGATTATGGTGATGGTATAAAAGGAACGGATAATGATGCCAGAATAGGACCGAAAAGAGCCCTACAAAGCGGACTTCTAACGGGAGTAGAACTAAAGCGAGGAATTTATATTAGCATAGGTATCAATATCGTTCTAATAGTTTTATTAATACTAACATCCTTTGGTTTAAAGGAAATTTTATATCCTGCATTATTTTTAACTTTAGGCGCTTTCGCTATTTGGGCAGCTATTAAATATACCGTAGGTAAATCTGCATATGGGTATAATGGTCTTGGAGATGTTTTTGTTTTTATTTTCTTCGGTTTAGTTAGTGTTCTTGGTACAATGTTTTTGTATCTCAAAGCAATATATCTTATTACTTTTCTTCCTGCAATAACAATTGGATTGTTAAGTGTTGGTGTTCTTAACCTGAATAATATGCGAGATATTAAATCAGACAAAGCGGTAAGTAAGAATACTTTGGTCGTTATATTGGGGCTAAGAAAAGCCAAGATGTATCACTATACCTTACTGTCAATTTCATTTCTGTGTTTGTTTTATTTTTTATCCACAACAAATGGATCACTAATTCGTTATGTAAGTCTTATTGGGTTCGTGCCAGTATTTATTCATTTGCGTAAAGTCGCAATGACAAGTAATGAGGCAGAACTTGACCCTGAGCTCAAAAAATTGGCTTTAAGTACCTTTTTTACTGCGCTTTTGTTTTTTATTAGTTATTATTATTTTTTGTAATTTTGAATGTAACCTTCTAAACCATCTCAGATCTTGGAACAACCCATTAAAATTCTTATTGTAGAGGACAACGTGATTATCGCTGATGACATGCAGTCTATGTTAGAGGAAATAGGATATGAAATTGTTGACAATGTTATTGTTTATGAACAGGCAATTGAAGTGCTAAAAACACAACAAGTAGACTTAGTACTTATTGATATTATTTTAGCGTCAGATAAGACTGGAATAGATTTAGGGAAACACATAAGAGAGAATTATGACATTCCTTTCATTTTTGTTACTTCTAACTCCGACCGTGCCACTGTTGAAAATGCAAAAACGGTTAAACCTAACGGTTATTTGGTAAAACCATTCGAGCAACAAGATTTATATACATCTATTGAAATTGCACTTTCAAATTTCATTTATGGTAAGCAAAATGTTGCTAAAGGTATTTCTCATGACGATGTTAATGAAGATGTACCAATGTCAAATTCAATTTTAAAGGATTCAATATTTGTAAAAAAACAACATTTATATTATAGAATACAATTTGGTGATATTCAATTTATAAAGGCAGATAATGTGTATTTAGAAGTGAATACCATCGACAAGAAGTTTTTGGTTCGTTCGCCTTTAAAAGACTATTTAGAAAAATTACCTCAGAACAAATTTTATAGAGCTCATAAATCTTATATTGTGAATGTGGATCATATCGATGCTATCAATTCAAAAGATATAATGATTAACAATACACTAATACCGATTTCTAAGGATTTCAAAGAGTTTATAATTTCGGCTATGAATTCATAATTCTAGGCTTAAATCAAAAAAAACACCTTTTTTAAGGTGTTTTTTTTGATTTAAGCCTAGATGAAAGGTAAATATTTACCGATAAAGTGAGCGGTATTACCGTTGTAATACACTGTTTTGGTTTTAGAAATGGTTTCACAACAACAATTGGGGTTTACACAACAATTAATGCAAAGCGGTATGACGAATTTTTAAATTTGTTTTATTAGATTTTTGCATTGATTCAAGTGATAAAGCCTGCTGTGAATACGAAATACAGTGTGTTTTCTAATAGTTTTTAAAAAAGTGCGTAGAACACGCTTTTAGAGTTTTAAGGTATTTGATAATCTTACTTACCTAGCTCACAACAAAAGTTTAGTAGAATCAGGTATTAGTTCTAAGTTTGATTCTGTTTTTAAATATGATATGAAAAAAATAGTTTTTTTGAGATTCATATGTGCCCTCTTTATAAGTGTGTTTTCATGCGTTCTTGTTGCACAAGACAGTTTGCCAACCCAAGACGAAGATTATTATAAACAGTTTCAAGATTTAGAGAACGGAGAACTTCGTTCTTTCTTCTTTTTCAATACTCCTAACCGTTATAATCAAAACTCTCCTTACGATTGGTTAGATACTGTAAAGGTTTATTTAAATAGTTCTGAAGAGGTAAAAGATTCTACGTCCATAAGAAATTATCAACTTATTCAGTCTCAAATTTATTATGATTTAGGTAACTACGAAAAAAGTTTAGCAATTTCTAGGTCTGTATATGATGATATGGACGCTTTGGATAAAGATTTGAAAAAGACCATTTTAGAGTTGATGGATAGTAATTATGCAATGCTTCAATTGTATGATAAACAAATTGAAATTAGAAGAGTAAAACGTGAATTAGGCTTTAATGAAAACGTGGCTTTCTACGATATTTATGCAAGTCTAGGTCAGTATAGAAAGGCGATGCGTGACTATATGACCGAAGAAAAAAAAGAATTAAAAGATGATGACTATTATGGTCAAGCCATATATAATAATACTATTGGTAATTATTTAAGACTTGATAAATCGACACCAACAGCACTTAGTTATTTTAAAAAATCAGAAGGATTAATAAAGGTATTTTTAAGTGATGTTACTAATCAAAGAACTGATAAGGAGATAGCTGACGGTAGAATTTTAAACGGAATAATCATTGGTAATATAGGTAAATGTCATGTTCAATTAGGTGAATATAATAAAGCCATTCCTTTTCTTGAAGAGAGCAGAGATATTATTAAAAAATATAATAAAAGTAAGTTTTCATCAGATTTGATAGAAAACACTTTAGCGCTAGCAGAGTGTTATTTGAAATTGGATAATTATGAAAAGGCGACCGATTATTTGAGTGATGATTTAAATCCGATAAAGACTGATAACATTCTAAAACGTAACAGGATTTATGCTGATTATTATTATAAGACAGGTGATTTTAAAAACTCTACCGCCTATTTAAAGAAAAATATAAAAATTAGAGATTCTATAGATGCGCAGGCATCGAACATTAAAAATCAACAATTGACTTCTGTTGTTGCTCAAGATTTGGAGAATTCCAGAAAAATGATGGAGAAACAGAAGGCGCAATTAGAAGAATCTAGAAAAGATATAAAAGCGAGAGATGATAAGATTAGTTTGGTGTTTATATCCTTGATATTTACATTAATGGGATTCGCCGGTTTGGTTTATGCCTATTTAAAGAGTATAAAAAACCAACGACTTATTGCAGAGCAGAAGTTTATCATTGAAAACGCATTGGTTGAAAAAGACTCTTTGCTTAAAGAGATACATCATAGGGTTAAGAATAATCTTCAGATGGTTTCTAGTTTATTAAGTCTTCAAACTAAAAACACACGTAGTAAAGCAGCAATAGAGGCATTAGAGGAAGGTAAAAGTAGGGTTAAGGCAATGGCTTTAATTCATCAAAAATTGTATCAGAACGATGATTTATCGGTTATTGAGATGCAAAGTTATATAGAAAGCTTAATAAATAGTATACAATCTGTTTACAAAAAAGGTGGGCATAATATTACGATTACAATTGATGCTGAAGGCGTTGAACTAGATATTGACAGAGCGATTCCTTTCGGACTTATATTAAATGAATTGGTATCTAATTCATTTAAATATGCATTTCCTCAAGATGATGGTAACGGTAAAATTTATATTCACTTGCGTAAAATAGCAGGTCAAGAAGGATTTTTTGAATACACCGATAATGGTATTGGTTTACCTGAAGATTCTGAGGAACGAGCAAATTCCTCTATGGGAATTCGCCTAATGAATAGATTGGCAAATCAGTTACAGACTTCTTTGAATACTGATAAAACAACTGAAGGTGTGCGTTTTTGGTTTAACTTTAAATAGTCTACCTAACTTTACTTTTAAGAATAATTTTATGCAGTAAACTGGGAAAAAATCGTTTTAGATAGATTCCATATTTTTCTTTTCCACCAATATATGCTTCAAATTTTTTCTTTTTAATAACTGTAATAATCTCCTTAGCACATTGGTTTACGGGCATACCATTTTCGGTAGCATTATCTTCTTTCATTAAAGCGCTTCCATCTCCTGTTAATGCATTTTTGGCAACGTTGGTTTGAATAAACCCTGGGCATATTAATGAGACATAAATATTATCTTTTTCATGTTCCATACGTAAGGCATCAAAGAAGCCATGTAGCGCGTGTTTTGCTCCACAATATCCTGAGCGATATGGTGATGAAAATTTACCCATTAAACTTGTAATAGTGACAAAATGTCCGCTTTTTTGCGTTATAAAATAGGGTAATATATGTTTGGTTAGTTTTATAGTACCCAGATAATTAACATCAATCATTTGTTGATAAACTTCAAATTTTGTGTCGATTATTAATGAACGTTGACTTAAGCCACCATTATTGATTAAAACATCGATTTTACCGTATAGTGATATGGCTTTTTTGGTTATAGTTTCTAAGGATTCAAAATCAGTTAAATCTAAAGGAAGTACCAGTGCGTTTTCTGAAAATTTACATTTGTTTTTAACTTTAATTAAGGCATCTTCACGTCTAGCGGATAGTATCACTTTATCACCTTGTGCATTTAGCTGGTAAGCTAATGCTTCACCAATACCTGATGATGCTCCCGTAATCCAAATCACTCTATTTTCCATACTTTTTAATCCATCCATATTAAAGTGAAAATATAGCTAAATTTGAACGATTATATGAAAGCAATTTTTAAAAAGTATCTACTCAATTTTAAAAACCCCAGTGGAACGTCTAGAGGAATTCTGCGAACCAAAGAAACTTGGTTTCTGATTTTAGAGGATGAAGGAAAGTGGGGAATTGGTGAATGTGGACTTTTTAGAGGGCTAAGTTTTGAAGATGTTCCCAATTATGAAGAAAAGTGTTCATGGGTTGCGAAACATATAAATTTAGGAGAATTTGAATTACTAAAGCAATTAACTGATTTTCCTAGTCTTCAATTTGGAGTAGAACAGGCATTTTTATCTCTTTGCTCTAATCATCCTTTCGAACTTTTTGAGTCTTCTTTTTTAACAGAGCACCAACCCATTTCAATTAATGGATTGGTTTGGATGGGTGATAAGGAGTTTATGTGCAATCAAATTGAGAATAAACTTAAAGATGGTTTCTCTTGTATTAAAATGAAAATAGGGGCTATTGATTTTGATACAGAAATTGAATTATTAAAGTCTATTCGAAGACGATATGCCAAAAATGAAGTTGAGTTACGTGTAGATGCAAATGGGGCTTTTTTGCCTAATGAGGCTTTGCAAAAATTAGAGTTACTATCAAAACTAGATTTGCATTCAATAGAACAGCCCATTAAACCTGGTCAAATGAATGCGATGTATGAGCTATGTAGAAATACACCTTTACCAATCGCTCTTGATGAAGAGTTAATTGGGGAAGTAGATGTAACGAAAAAGGAAGAGTTGCTACAAACTATACAACCACAGTATATAATTTTAAAGCCAAGTTTGGTAGGTGGCTTTGCAGGGTGTAAGCAGTGGATTGACCTAGCGAATGCCAGTCAAATAGGTTGGTGGGTCACTAGTGCTTTAGAAAGTAATATAGGGTTGAATGCAATTGCACAATGGACGGCTACCTTAGGTAGTAAAATGCCCCAAGGTTTGGGTACTGGTTCGCTGTTTGTAAATAATTTTGAAAGTCCATTAGAAGTGGCGAAAGGCGGCTTATTTTATAACAAAACAAAAAGTTGGGATAATAATTTAATTAAGAATTTATGTATATAGAACAGGCGTATAAGGGTCTTAGTGATAGTTGGAGATATATTATTGGAATACTTGGTGTGTTGATTGTTTGGCAAATATTAGCAGCGATACCTTTATTGGTTGCATTGGCTTTAGAAGATGGGGGCATGTCTGCTATTATGAGTGGTGATATAGGTGCAATGTCAGATGTTTTGGGTTCTAATACCTTTTTGTTTTTTATGCTTTTAACTTTTGTAATCGCACTTATTTCCATATTTATTTTTGCTAAATTTCTACACAAGCAAACTTTAACCGCATTAACAACAGCAAGGAATAAAGTTGATTGGAAACGGGTGTCTTTTTCATTTTTTCTTTGGGCATTGATTTCTGTGTTATTTATTTTTCTTGACATCTATTTATCTCCAGAGGATTATGAGTTCAATTTTAATCTTGTCCCGTTTTTGACTCTTGCAGTAGTAGCCATTCTTATGATTCCGTTACAGACCAGTATGGAAGAGTATTTTATGAGAGGTTATATGATGCAAGGTTTAGGTGTTATGACCAGGAATAGATGGTTTCCATTAATTTTCACATCATTACTATTTGGTTTGCTACACATATTTAATCCAGAAGTTCAAAAATTGGGTTATGGTATTTTAATATTTTACATAGGTACAGGTTTCTTCTTGGGTATAATAACTTTGATGGATGACGGCCTAGAGTTGGCCTTGGGCTTTCATGCAGCAAATAATCTAACGGCAGCCTTATTGGTTACTGCAGATTGGACAGCCTTTCAAACAGATTCTTTGTATAGAGATATCTCAGACCCAGTTTTAGGTTGGGATCTACTTGTGCCTGTACTTGTAGTTTTTCCGATACTATTGTATCTATTCTCAAAAAAATATGGTTGGACAAACTGGAAAGAAAAACTAACAGGAAAAGTGATGAGTAAAGAAGCGTTTTTAGCTACTCAAAAAGAGACAATTGAATAATATAAATCTACATTCAAATTTTTCTATTGAAGGTCGTTGTTATTCTTTAAACGACCTAAAGGAGCTTAGTTACAGTTTTATTAAAGAAGGTGAGGAGTTTGAAAGAAACATAGGAGAATTTATTTTAGATTGGATTGATGTCTCCCTAGTTGTTACCGCATATACTTCTGGCTCTACAGGCACTCCGAAAGCGATTACACTTAAGAAAGAACAGATGATGAATAGCGCACTGGCAACAGGTAGCTATTTTAATCTTACAGCTAAAGATTCTTCTTTACTTTGTTTGCCTGTAACATATATAGCAGGTAAAATGATGTTGGTAAGGGCTATGGTATTAGGGCTTGACCTATATATGGTGCCACCAACTTCGTCACCATTAAAAGCTACAGATAGATCATTTGATTTTGGAGCAATGATACCTCTCCAAGTTTCGAACTCATTACCATTTCTACATAAAGTAAAAACTTTAATTATAGGGGGAGCTCCAATTTCTAATACATTACGAGAAGAGCTCCTCGAAATTGAAAACTGTAGTTTTGAAACCTATGGTATGACCGAGACTATAACCCATATTGCTGTAAAACCACTTAATCAATTGCTTAGCTCGATCCTGCGTACGGATCTAGGTTTTAAAATCTTACCAGATGTAGAAATATCAAAAGACAACAGAGAATGTTTGGTAATCAATGCTCCAAGAGTTACAGATGAAACCATTGTTACCAATGATGTTGTTCAGTTAATTTCTAGTACAGAATTTAAATGGCTGGGTCGGTATGATAATGTTATAAATTCTGGAGGCGTAAAGGTACACCCTGAGCAAATTGAATCTAAACTATCAGAAATACTACATCAAAGTTTTTTTGTTAGTTCATTACCGGACCCAAAACTAGGGGAGCAAGTAGTGTTGATTTTAGAAGGTGTGGTTGATAAGGAAAAAGTAATGCAGCAAATTATCTCTAGCAAAAAGTTGAACAAGTATGAGCTACCTCGCAGTATCAAAATCATTCCAGAATTCTTACGGACAAATAGTGGTAAAGTAAAGAGAACAGAAACTTTAACCTTACTAAACTCATAACTTCCCTAGCCCAAACCGATGCTTCCCTAATTCCTCATTTTATTCATACGACTACTTTTTTAGGTTTATCGCATAAACTTAAAACCAACAGTTATGAAAAATGTAGTATTTCTATTTCTTCTTTTCAGCAGTTTCTTTTTATCTGCACAGCAAATCGTAATAAAGGGAACAGTAACTGATTTCGATGGTGCTCCATTGCCAGGCGCAAATATTATAATTAAAGGCACATCAATTGGCACACAAACCGATTTTGATGGTAACTATTCCATCACAGCGTATAAAGGAGCTAAATTAATGTACAATTACATTGGTTATAAAACCAAAGAGATTGAAATTCAAGACTTAGCAATTATTCATGTTTCTTTAGAGGAAGACTATGAAGCATTAGAAGAAGTTGTAGTAATGGGGTATGGTACTAGCTCAGGTTCAAACGCAGTAAGTGCAGTATACAGGCCAACTAAACGTAATTCTCAAAAAAACAATTTACAACTTAGTATAAGTAGGCAGTTACAAGTCAAGGTAAGTGGTGTTTCTATACGTGGTATTGGTTCTGTAGAAAGGAAAAGTTCTGGCAATAAAGCTAAAAGTCCTCTATATATTATCGATGGTATTCCTATTCAAAAAGAGTATAATAACATTGTTGAGACTTTGAATAGCAATGACATTGTAGATAAGAAAATATTGAAAGGTATCCAGGCTAGAAATATATACGGCAATATAGCTCTAAATGGTTGTATTATTATCACGACGGTAAACGGTAATTATGCTGTTGAGAAAGATGAAAACTATGCTAGAATTACTGAAAACCAATTTAAAAAAGTAGAAATTAATCCTTTATCTACTTTTTCAATTGATGTAGATAAAGCGGCCTATAGCAATGTTAGAAGGTTCATTAATAATGGGCAAGAAGTTCCAGTAGATGCAGTCAAAATTGAAGAAATGATAAACTATTTTGATTATGACTACCCACAACCTAAAAGCGACCATCCTTTTTCTGTAAATACCGAAGTGGCTAAAACACCATGGAACACTGCGACTAAATTGGTGCGCGTAGGATTGCAGGGTAAAGAATATTTAAATGAAGAATTACCAGCATCTAATCTTACTTTTTTAATCGATGTTTCTGGGTCCATGTCAGACAGTAATAAACTACCCTTACTGAAATCTGCCTTTAAGCTGTTGATAAATCAATTACGAGAAAAGGATAGGGTGTCAATAGTTGTTTATGCTGGTGCCGCTGGTGTAGTATTGGAGCCAACTTCAGGCAATGATAAGTTGAAGATTATGAATGCCTTGAATAAGCTAGAAGCAGGTGGCTCAACGGCAGGAGGCCAAGGTATCGAATTGGCCTATAAACTAGCTGAGAAGCACTTTAAAAAGAATGGAACTAACAGGGTAATACTTGCAACCGATGGTGATTTTAATGTAGGATTGTCTAATGATAAAGACATGGAAGACCTTATAACCGAAAAAAGAGAGTCTGGTGTTTTTCTTTCTGTCTTAGGTTTTGGTATGGGGAATTATAAAGATTCAAAATTAGAAACTTTGGCAGATAAAGGAAACGGTAACCATGGTTATATCGACACTATGCAAGAAGCACAGAAATTATTTGGCAAAGAATTCGGTGGTACGTTATTTACCATTGCCAAAGACGTAAAAATACAGATTGAGTTTAATCCTAATAAAGTAAAATCTTACAGGTTAATTGGATATGAAAATAGATTATTGGCAGATGAGGACTTTATAGATGATACCAAAGATGCAGGTGAATTGGGGAGTGGACATAAGGTTACAGCATTATATGAAATTATAGAAGTAGGTGTTGACTCTGACTACATGAAAGAAGTGGCAGATTTGAAATACACTAATAGCAGCTTAAAAAGTGATTTTTCTGATGAATTATTTACTGTGAAGTTTAGATATAAAAAACCTGATGGTTCTAAAAGTATTGAGATAATTCATGTACAAAAAAATACGACTAAAGAAATGTCTAGTGATTTTCATTTTGCTTCTGCAGTAGCTTTATTTGGCCAACAATTAAGAAAATCATCTTTTATCAACAAAACCACTTTTAATGATGTTGTTGTATTGGCAGAAAAGGGAAGAGGTGAAGATACTAATGGTTATAGAGCAGAATTTATTCGATTGGTCAAAAGTGTGAATGAGAAATTAGTTTCAGTTAGGCGTTAAAATTATAAAGATTTCAAACTCTAGTTATTTTAAAGGAATAGGTTATTTCAAATGTTGGTTATTTTGTATTTTCAAACAATATATAATTTAACCCTCATGAGAAGACTATTTCTTTTAGCATGCCTGCTATTTATCAGTAAAACACATGCACAACAAATTCTTTCAGAAAAAGAGCGTGCTATAGTAATTGATGAAATTTTAGATGACCGTTTCAATAACCTATTACCAAAATTAATGGATACATCTGGGTTAGATATGTGGGTGGTAATTTCAAGGGAGTATAATGAAGATCCCGTTATTAAGACAATGTTACCTGCAACTTGGCTAAATGCGAGAAGACGAACAATTCTTTTGTTTTATAGAAATAAGGAAAAAAACACCATAGAGAAACTTGCAGTTGCTCGTTACAATGTCGGTAAAAATATAGTGTCTGCTTGGGATAAAGAAAAGGAACCGAATCAGTGGGCGCGGTTAATGCAATTAATATCTGAAAGAAATCCGAATAAAATTGGACTTAATTTTTCAAAAGACCACAATATTGCTGATGGCTTGGTAAAAACCGATTATGAAGAATTCATGGAGAATCTTCCAAAAAAGTATACCTCTAAAGTAGTATCTGCACAGCAACTTGCTGTTCGATGGATTGAGACTAGATCAGAACGTGAAATGGTTATCTATGACCAATTAGTAGATATAACCCATGATATTATTGCAGAAGCTTTTTCTGAAAAAGTAATTACTCCTGGCGTTACCAGAACATCAGATGTGGTTTGGTGGATGCGCCAAAAAGTAACAGATTTAGGGTTAGATACTTGGTTTCACCCCACTGTTGATGTACAGAGAAGTGAAAATGTTAACGCTAGCAAATTCTACTCCTTTGCTGATAAACCAGATGACATGGTCATTCTGCCTGGTGACTTAGTGCATTGCGATTTCGGAATTACTTATTTACGTCTAAATACAGACTGTCAAGAACTAGCTTATGTTTTAAAACCTGAGGAAATTTCAGCACCTGATTTTTTGGTTAACGGACTTAAAGACGGTAATAGAGTACAAGATTTTTTAACGTCTAATATGATCAAAGGCAAGAGTGGAAATGATATTTTGGCAAAGTCATTAATTCAAGCTAAAGCTGCCGATTTAAAACCTTCAATATATACTCATCCTTTGGGAATGTATGGGCATTCTGCAGGTACTACAATTGGTATGTGGGATTCTCAAGGTGGCGTTATACGTGACGATGGTGAGAAGTATACTTTAAATCCGAATACGGTTTACGCTATTGAATTGAATACCACTGTCAATATACCTGAATGGAACAGAGATATTCGTATTATGCTCGAAGAGGCTGGTTTTTATGGTGAAGATGGTTTTAGATATGTAAACGGTCGGCAAACAGAATTGTTATTGATACCGAGGGTTAAAGGGCATCAGGGAAATTAAGTAAAAGGAATCCTTTTAAGTCGAAGTTCTATACGTTAAAAGTCTGTTTTTTGTATAGATTGGGTTTTTGTAAACTTTAAGTTTCAATAAGGTTTGTAGGAAATTATTGTATATTTTCAGAAAAAACACTTTCTATCTATGAAATCATTAATATTTTTTATTCTTCTTTCATTTAGTTTAACAAGTTGGTCGCAAACGAATTCAAACACTATTAAAGGTGTGGTGACATCATATGATTCACCATTGCCAAATGTCAATATTTCTCTAAAAGGCTCATCTTCGGGTATACAAACAGATAATAACGGAAAATATCAAATAAATGCTAGTCCGCGTGATATTTTAGTTTTTAGCTATGTAGGCATGAAAACCGTTGAAATAATTGTCCAAGATGTAACCAAAGTACTGAATATTGATATGTTACCCATGGTTCAAGAGCTAGATGAGGTAACCGTTGAACAAAGAAAAAAGAAAGGTCAAGAAGCTATGGCAATTGACTATGCTACAAAGAAAAGTATTATACAAACTGCATATGGTTTTATTGATGCAGAAAACGCTGGTTATGAAATGAACTTTGTAGATGGTGCCAGTATAAATGGAGGGGCAGTTTATCTTGTTGATGCATTAATAGGAATTCTACCTGGTTTAAGACGAGGAGAAGGTAATACTGTTTTACTTCGAGGGGGAGGTTCATTAGAGAATCCGAAACCACCAATTTTTGAAGTGGATGGTGTGATTTTCACTTCTTCGCCAGATTTTCTAGATTTAAACAGTATTGATAGAATTGCTGTTATTCCTGGTCTTAAAGGAGCTATTAGATATGGTAATATTGCAAGTGGCGGGGTAATTATAATAAATACTAAAGGTAAATTTATTAAAAGAGAAGAAGGGTCAAATCAACCTTATGACCAAGCGAAACTTCGAAATAATAAATTTGACAAATCAATGGCCACAAGTGTATTAGAAAGAGCGGCTCCTATTTATATTATTGAAATGGAGAATGCCGCTTCAGATGAGGCTGCGTATAACGTATTTCAAAAACAGAAAATAATTTATGGTAGTTCTCCTTATTTTTTTCTAGCCTCGTTGAAACACTTATATGGAAAGAGAGGAGATAATACCTTTAGATTGAAAATTGAATCTGAGTTTAAGGATAAATTTGATGATAACCCTGATGCTCTAAAGGGACTTGCTTACCTTTTAGAAGAACAAAATAGAATGGAAGAAGTTCTTGATTTATACAAGAAAATCTTCATTAAAAGACCTAGATATGCCCAATCTTATAGAGATTTAGCCAATATGTATGTTGTAAATCAACAGTATAAAAAAGGTCTAGGTATTTATGCAAGGTATAAGAGTTTTAGAAAAATGGATTCAATTGCAGCTATAGAGGATGGTATAGATGCCATTATGGAAACCGAAACCATTAACTTTATGGCATTAAGCCCTGATCAATTAGCTATTTCTGAAAGCGACAGAGTTGATGGAGATGTTGGAGGAATTCGAGTTCTTTTTGAATGGAATAATAGTGAGGCAGAATTTGATTTGCAATTTGTTAATCCAGAAAGTCGCTATTTTGTTTGGAGTCATACCCTTGAAAATGAACCTAAAAGAATTTATGATGAAAAGATAAAAGGGTATTCAAGTAAACAATTTTTAATAGATGAAACACAAGAAGGGGTATGGAAAATTAATCTAAAATACTTAGGGAATAAAGGGTATGACCCTACATATCTTAAAACTACTATTTATTATAATTACGGAAGATCTTCACAGAAAGAAGTAATAGAAGTTACAGAATTGTCTGAGAAAAATGTCAATAGAGAATTATTGTCTATTGTAGCAAGAAATAACTTTAGTAATAGATAGGTTGCTTATTTATAAATTAAAAAAACGTAGTTGTATGTTTTGAATAAAATATACAACTACGTTTAAATTTTTAATACCAAGTTCTTCAATACTATAAAACTATATGGAAAATTTGTAAACTTAAACCTGTAAAATCCCCATATTAAATTGTTTCTCAATAGGGGCATGGTCAGCGGCCTCAATACCCATTGAAATCCATTTGCGGGTATCTTTTGGGTCTATAATGGCATCAGTCCATAAGCGTGAAGCTGCGTAATAAGGAGAAACTTGGTTGTCGTATCGTTGCTTTATTTTATCAAACAACTCTTTTTCATTCTCTTCAGTTATGGTTTCACCTTTCTTTTTCAAAGAAGCTTTTTCAATCTGTAAAAGTACTTTTGCTGCAGAATTACCACTCATAACTGCAAGTTCTGCGCTTGGCCAGGCAACAATTAATCTTGGGTCATAGGCTTTACCGCACATC
>TARA_R110002074_G_scaffold90615_1_pt1 | contig 29334 bp, 42 predicted proteins | sample TARA_R110002074 | Tara Oceans TARA_R110002074 (sample SAMEA4397215) | marine metagenome | biome: Polar Biome; feature: [MIX] marine epipelagic wind mixed layer (ENVO:01000061); material: water (ENVO:00002006), including particulate matter (ENVO:01000060) such as... | depth 10-100 m | reverse complement strand
TCATCACCAGATTGTTAGAGGTGTAGCATACATAGGTATTATTGCATCAAACAAACTAATCGGACTAAGTAAGTACACAAGAATTGCACAATGGTGTGCTATGCGTGGTACGTTACAAGAAGAACTTGCTAATGACATTGTTAGAGAGATTCAGAAGGCAACTGATGCCGAGCACTTAGGTGTTTATATACAAGCCACACATGGTTGTGTAGAGAACAGAGGTGTAAAAGCACATAGTAGTTTAACACAAACAACTGTTCTTAAAGGTGCGTTCAAAGATGATCCAGCAACAAAGAAAGAGTTCATGGATAACATTAAACTCCAACAACAATATGCGTGTGATAAGTAATGATTGAAACTAGAAATGCAACAAACACAATGGTGTTAAGTAGATCAGGTGTAAACGTTTGGAATGTTGCTGACTTACTATTAGAGAAGAAGTCATTTAAATTCTTAATGAATAGATTTCCAATTAATAAAGAAGAAATATTTGCAGTTATAGATGTTGTTGCAGACACTAAATGCAAACATGTCGAAGGTGATATAGAGTTCAGAGATATAGGTACTGATGGACATGTTACTTTAGAAACAATAAGTATGAGCGAAGGTATGTATTTTAATATTATATCATTTGCTAGAATTTGGTATCCTGTAGAAGAGGACTTAACATTCCTTTATGAAAAGGGTTTAAGTTATATTCTAATAGAAATATTTACAGACCTAATTAATGATGTGGATACTTACTTAGATAACGACTTACATGAAATAATTTATCATGCAGTTAAATTTTGTATAGGCCCAGTAACTGATCCTAACTTTATACTTAATGGTTTACCAGTAGAGGAATACAATCAAATTAAATATGAAACAGCCTAAATTAAGATACAGCGAAGCATTTTATAGTGTGCAAGGAGAAGGCAGATTTGTCGGTGTGCCTAGTGTCTTTTTAAGAACGTTTGGTTGTAATTTTGAATGTGCCGGCTTTGGACAAGAACGAGGTAATTTGATTGCAACAGATGAAATGCCTTATGTTACAGATCCCAGAGCAGACAAGAGCCATCCGCAGGCTTATAAAAGCATAGAAGATTTACCAGTCACTCCAATAGGATGTGACTCCAGTGCCAGTTGGGCAATGAAGTATAAACATTTACAGATGACTAAATCTGTTGACGAAGTGGTTGATCACATCACTAGTTTACTTCCCAAGGGCACATTTACTGGCCGACACGGTGAAGACATACACTTGGTGATCACAGGTGGTGAACCGCTACTAGGGTGGCAACGTGTCTGGCCAGCACTTATTGATATATTACATGCTGACTATGGATTAGTTAATGTAACATTTGAAACTAATGGTAGTAAGTTTTGTGAAGATAATATGGTAGACTACTTTAACAATGAAGGAAAAGATGTACACGTTACATGGAGTACAAGTCCTAAATTAACTATAAGTGGAGAGACTAGAGAAGACACTTTGAAGCCAGAGTGCCTAGTCAGTATGAATACAGTTACAAATAGTTTTTTATATAATAAGTTTGTTGTACGTGATGAACTATGCTTACCTGATGTAGATGCATTTGTTTTAGCATATAAAAAAGCAAACGTAAAAATAGATAGTGTATATTTAATGCCAGAAGGTGCTACATTTGAGCAACAAACACTAACAGAAAAAGACGTAGCAGAAATCTGTATGAACACAGGTTATAAATTTAGTCCTAGATTACACATAAATTTGTTTGGTAATGCTTGGGGCACTTAGGAGAATAATATGAATAAATTTAATAAAAACTTTCATTTAAACTTTAGTCCATTTTATGCGATGGCAGTTTTTATGGTACTATTTGCTGTAGTATTTGAAACAACAGCAGAAGATAAAGCAGTAGGATATACAACAGACGGCCTACCTGTAACAATGGAAGACTTGTCTGCTGAAGCACGACAAGAACTACTAGAAAAAGAAATGGCAGAAGCCGATGCACTTCTAGAAGAAGCAACATCAACTAAGCCTGTACTAGTTAGTATACCTTACGAAGTTGTTGACAACGAAGTCATAGTAGCATTTGGTTATGGTATAAGACTTATAGCAACATACCCTTGCAATGTTACACCAGGTGATATAGTTGTACCAGAACCAGGACTTACAGAGATAGGCATTAGTACAAGATTCCTTGTGCAAAGAACCTTACCAGATGGAAGAACAATGAACTACACTTGTAGGGTTGTAAATATTTATAAAACAAACGAGGAATAAAATGGCAATATATAAAGGAAGAGTTAGTGCAATAACACCTACTAGAAAAAGTTCTAGTCAAGGCAGAGGTGGCAGAGGTAGATGTGTTAAAATATCTACATCTACTATGAACAAATCTAAAAGAAGATCTACTAAGAACTATAGAGGACAAGGTAGATGAATACTATCGAACGAGGCACATGGCTACACAAAGGCCATAAAGTCAAGTTCACTATACTTGAAGATGAAACAGTTATGGTTAAAGAAACATTTGGTGCTTCTAAAGGAACACCTAAAAGGCTAGATATGTACGAAGCAGTAGAGTATCAAGAGCAAATTAAGGAGATAGGTTATGACAAAGAAAACTAAATTACCGTTTAGTATGATGCCTGCCAGTTGGGGACTTAAAGGTAAGTCTCGAGCAATAGCAGAAGCAGAGTATTACTATGTAGGCGAAGAACTTGAAAAAGTTTTAGCAGGCTTAGATACTGATAATGAAGCAGACAAGAGTGTTGCAGAAATAGAGATTGATGTTAAGAACGGAAAGTTAAGTCAATCAGAAGCAGATAAAAAAATTGCAATTCTAAAAGAAGAACCTTGGGTTACTGTAAACAAAATGGGTGTTGACCCTGAGAATGCAAAAGCAGGGTTTATTGAATTAGATTGGAATGATCACTTTGTAGGTATGTTGCAAGACAATGGATATGCAGGACAAAATGATGAAGAGATAGTGAACAGATGGTTCAATGACGTTTGCAGAACTGTATTAATACAAGAAAAAGCAGATTTAGATTACGGATTACAAGAAGGTACGGAAGATGTCGTCAGACAAACAGTCATCGATAGAGACGAAAACAAAGATTAAGTTAGCAGAAATATCTGCTAAGATTGATCAAGTAGTTGATGAAACATGCAAAGAAATGACTTTTGAAGAAATTAATCATATTCTTGAAAACTATGAAAAATATCTTACATACGATCTCAAAAGAAATTTTAAAGATTTACGTGAAAAGAACTTGAAAGATTCTCCTTTTGATGCTATAATAAATGATAACTTAGGATTATAATATGAAAAAGAAAAACTTTATACTAGTAGACTCACTTAATATGTTCTTTAGAGCAAAGCATGTTGGCAATGGTAAAGACATAGATATGCGAGTAGGCATGGCTATGCACATTATGTTTAATAGTGTCAAGAAAGCATGGAAGGACTTTGATGGTTCACATGTTGTATTTTGCTTAGAAGGCCGTTCATGGCGTAAAGACTTTTATACACCTTATAAAGCAAATCGTAAAGTTACAAGAGACAAACGTAGTCCACGTGAAATGGAAGATGATGAGTTATTCTTTGAAGCATACAATGACTTCGTTGAATATTTAGATACTAAGAGTAATTGTAGTGTTATTAGACAGCCTAATGCTGAAGCAGATGACTTAATTGCTACTTGGATACAGCAACATCCAGAAGACAATCATATTATTATAAGTACAGATAGTGACTTCTATCAGTTGTTAGCACCTAATGTAATACAGTTTAACGGCACAACAGATCAAATAGTTAGCCTAGAAGGCTTCAAGAGTGCTAAGACTGGCGAGTATATTGTAGACAAAAAGACAGGCGAACCTAAGAAAGCAATAGACCCAGAGTTTGTTTTGTTTGAGAAATGTGTTAGAGGTGACAGCAGTGACAATGTGTTTAGTGCTTACCCTGGTGCTAGACTAAAAGGCAGTAAGAACAAAACTGGTATCACAGAAGCATACAAAGACCGTAACACAGGTGGCTTTAATTATAACAACTTCATGTTACAACGTTGGGTTGATCACGAAGAGCAAGAGCACAGAGTTAGAGACGACTTTGAACGTAACAAGATCTTAATTGACTTAACATTACAGCCTGATGAGATTAAAACAGAGTGCATTGCTAGGATTGATGAAGCAGTAAGTAAAGAGCCTATTTCACAAGTTGGCATACACTTTATGAAATTTTGTTCTAAGTGGAACTTACAACGTATGAGTAATACACCAAATGATTATGCAGAGTTTTTGAATGGACAAATTTGATAAAGCAATTAAAAGAATTAAGGGGGAGTGGCCCAAAGACCCGATACCATGGATCTTTACTACTCCAGATAATGGAAAGACATTATATAGAGCAATGAGAAGCGATGTATGTCCAGATGAGTTTAAAGACTCACATGGGCAATCAAGGAAACAATTATACTCTGTAGATGGAAAACAAGTTGCTCGAGATGAGGACTACGGAAAACAGGAGATAGAATATGGCAAAGCCTAAAAAACAAACAAGACTACAACAGATCACTGAAGAAGCATGGTTAGTAACTAAAGGTGATAAGAAGATCGGAATACTAAATGAAGATGTTCAAGGTAGATACTTTTATATAACAGGAAAGTCAGTTAAACTGTTTGATGACGAACAAGAAACTACTAAGTTCTTTGGTAACGTTGATCTGTTTACAGAAACAATTAATGAACCAACTACTAGAAAAGATGCTCTTTACATTAAAGGACATCATATAGAGTACGAAGAAGCAATACCTATTGAGGTTAACGATGATAGGTATAGAGATGATATTCCTCTTTACTTAAAGACAGAAAGCAGTGACGTATTATATGCCGCTGGTTGGTATGCTATTAACTTCGATAAAGCATGGAAACACGGACATGGTCCTAAGTTGCAAACATTACAGTCATATGGATTTAAAGGTCCATGGCGAACTGAGATGGAATGCAGAAAAGAACTTAAACGTCTTAATAAAGAGAAAAGACACAATGAGCAAGTTTAGTGATCTTGTTGCTCATATAACAAATTTAAAAAATTCCAATATAGCAGAAGCAACATTAGATGTGAATTATCTATTTGAAGCACTCAGCGAAATAACACCACTGTCGGATAACGGAGATTCAGGCGTGCCTGTCGATGTAAGTGTAGAGTTAGATGGTGGCAAATTTGGTAAGCAATGAATTTAGACGACCTACCAGAAGATTGCGGTTACAATAAAGTATACAAGCACCAGTGGAAGACTGGCCATTACGGAATTGGACTAACCACCATAAACGAAATCAATGCAATGATTGATGGAAGGTGGGGTTGGCACTTTGAACCTTTTCCAGACATGGACTACAACGATGATAAATGGTTTGAAAAACAAGAGTGTATTTTATCATTTGAAAGTAAATGGGACAAGTATCAAACATGGCTTTCTGTTAAGGAAGTAAATTGAGCAAGTATTATAAACAACCTGAGCCTAGTAAACGTAAGATTCTAATTACAGCAGGATGCAGTTTTAGTACAGATAACGAAAGACTGCATACATGGAACTACTACCTTGATAAGGGGTACGATGAATCATATCACCTAGGTGCTGATGCATATGGTAATAGATTAATAGCAAGGCGTGTTTCAGAAAAATTGTTAAGCCTAGACGAGCCTGATGCAGATATAGATGTAGTTGTTATGTTTAGTGGCATTAGCAGGCATCATTACATATCTAACAGCAAACAATACATACACTCGCAGAAAATGGTAGACATAGCATTAAATCAATTAGAAGAAATGAAGACGTCCTATCACACGGAACAGTCGGAATACGACATTGTAAAAGGAAGTGGCGATTTAAATGCTGTTCTAACATCTAATGTAGGTCAACATGTAGACTTACAAGGTAATGTAATTGATAGAGATAGATATGCTTACATGTATTTTGTGCCGGCACTTGAGGATAAAACTATAGAGGAGTATTATGCAAAATTTACAAATACTATTAATGATTGGGAAGAAACCTCATTTGCAATTTTAAACTTGCAAGAACTATGCCACAATAGAAATGCTAATTTGTTTTGGGGCAACTGGCATCATCAGTTTCACGATGTGTATCATGAAAGGGTTAAAGTATTGTATCCTCATATTGCTTGGGCATACGATAATTTAGAATTAGAAATGTGTTTTGATATGCAAGGTATGACACAATGGGTAAGAGAAAACTTTACACAGAAAAAAGGATTTTGTACAGATGATTTACATCCTTCGCAACTAGCACATAAGAATTATTGTAGTTCAATTATTAAACCATTTATAGAAAAAGGGAAATAAATATAAGCATGAAAGTAGAAATATACAGCAAACCACAATGTCCATTTTGTGTTCAGGCTAAAGCATTAGCAGAACGAAAAGGATATGAACTAACATATAAAATGTTAGATGAGGACTTCACTAGAGAGGACTTAATGGAAACATTTCCTACTGCTAGGACGTTCCCTCAAATTGTTGTCGATGGTAACAAAATAGGCGGTTTTACGGAGTTCAAAGCACTGGTCGACAAACTGGATTAACAGATGTTTTAATCACTGAAAAGTGATAAATATATGTGTATAGGAGACATACACATGAGTAGACCAAAACCGGAGATACTACTTGAAGTAGTAAACAAAACAAGTTATAAGACTGAACAAGTTTTAAGTGCAGAAGCAATATATAGTGTATTTTTTAAGGGTAAACCTATTAACCTTAGAATTTTAAATACATTGATTAGTTACCCAGGACCCAAATATAAGAAGGTGTCTTTTTCAAATCCTGGCCATGCTTTTAACCTAGCAGAAAGGCTCAATGGTGTATTTACATCTGAGGATTTTACAGTTATTAAATTAACACAAGGTGAAGTAGTTACAGAAGATGACCTCAAGCAATGATCCAATACAATTCCAAATCATATCCTGGTTAGACCAACGTCTCAAAAATACTAAACCCATTCGAGGTTATACGGAATACAATTTGCAAGATAAGTGTGCTCGTATATTTTCAAACTACAGACTAGATGAAGATAGGCCTATAGGTATAAAACTTACAAGGTTCGGCAACACAATGCTAGGTAGACATTTCGACAAGTATGCACATGAAAATGATTGCTTACTAAATGGTAAAGTGCTACTCAAACTAGACGAAGCAATGACTTGGCCTTACTTTGTTAATCAAAAGAAAGTTGTGTTTTTTAGTCAAGAAGATAGTGCATGGTTCAGATTAAATGGTTCTAAATTAGAAAATTACATAGATATAATATAATGTTTGAGTATAAAGAAAACTTCTTAACACCAGAAATAATTGCCGAATTCGACAAATATTGTGATTTAAGTGAATCAGATAAGTCATCTGACGATGCTTGGAATCCTAAATTTACAAAGTATAATGATAATGTAGAATGCTTTACACAAAATCCAACAGATAATGAACTTTGGCTATTGAGAGATGATATCTATAATAATATAAGCAATCCGTTATATCGAAACAAACATGTAAGAAATATGTGTGTTGCAATACAAAAATACCCTCAAGGAGCAGTATTACAAGCACACAAAGATAGGAGTGTTGGTTCTGTTACTATATTTTTAAATAAGGAATGGGACATAAATGAGGGTGGAATGTTTCACTGGATAGATGACGATGCAAAAGGTAATGGTTATTGTGTATTACCTAAATACAATAGTGCTATTATAAAGATGCCAAACGATACCAATACCAATGAACTAGGGCAAGAACATTGGGTTACAGAAATATTAGGTGAGAAAGCAAGATCAGTTATTCAAATGTTTATATGGGGACATGGTGATCCTAGCAATACTTTAGGGGAAGAACCTAATGATTAGGGTCATTAAAGACGTCTTAGACGTCGTTTACGCAACGGAACTGTATAATAAGTGTATTGACATGCCTGTACAAAGGACCAGTTTAGATACATGGAAGGACTATTTAACACATTCTAAAAGAGCACCTGCAATACTACTAAATGACTTAGATACAGTTGATCAAGAAAAAATACTTAATATGCTAAAAGCACACTTTGGTGAGTTTGAAAAGAGTTACCTAACTGTCCAAAGATGGGAAAAGGGTTGCTATATACCATGGCATAACGATCAAAAGTATAACTTTAGTGCTACAATCTATTTGAATCCTGAATGGAAATACGATGATGGAGGGCAGTTTGTATATACAGAAGGTGACGACTACTACGGTGTAAATCATTCATATACACCACAATTTAATTCAGCAGTTTTACTAGAAGACGGCCACTTTCATTGTGTTGCTCCTATAAGTTCTGATGATAAGACTCGCGTTACAATACAATTATTTGCTTATAAAGGTTGACATACCTTAAAATTCTGCTATACTTAGTAAGTTAAAAATATTTAAGAGGCAAATATGTCAGCAGAATCGTTTAATCAAAGTCCATATCATTTTAGTTACGATGTATCATCGGACTTCAAAATAAATTTTATTCAATGGTTTCAGTTAAACACTGAAGAGCGTTCAGCATATCGAGAAACACCTTATAATCCTGTAGAAGGATTAAAAGTCTTTAGAGAAATGTATGGGAATTATGAGGAAAAGTAGCATATAGTGGTTGACAAGATCATAAAAGATGCTATTATATATACATAGTTAGGTAAAAAGTTAGGAGTAACATATTATGGAAACATTACAAGTAAGACCAGCAGAAGTCAAACCAATCACTCTGCGTGCCATGAAGGCAAAAAGACCAATCTTTATCTGGGGAGCCCCAGGTATTGGTAAGTCTGAATTGGTACAAGGTATTGTAGACTCAGGTGAGTTAGGCAATGCTATTATGATAGACATGCGTTTAGCACTAATGGAGCCAACGGACTTACGTGGTTATCCTTTTAGAAATCCAGAAAACAACACAATGGAGTGGGCACCAGCGGCTGATCTTCCTACACAGGAAATGGCTGATAAGTACGACACTATTGTTTTGTTTTTAGACGAGTTGAACTCAGCACCCCCAAGTGTACAAGCGGCGGCTTACCAGTTAGTTCTTAACAGCAAAATTGGGCAGTATCAACTTCCTAGCAATGTTAGGATTGTAGCGGCAGGTAACAGAGAGACTGACAGAGGTGTTACATTTAGAATGCCTAGTCCACTTGCAAACAGATTTAGACACATTAACATGGACGTGAACTTTGAAGATTGGCAACAATGGGCAATACTTAATGACGTGCATCCAGACGTTATTGGTTACCTTAGTTTTGCAAAGCAGGACTTGTTTAACTTCGATCCAAAGACAAGTTCACAAGCATTCGCAACTCCAAGAAGTTGGGTATTTACATCAGACATACTTAATGTAGATGGCTTTAACGAAGCACCAGCCAGAGAGCAAAAGGCAGAAATTGCAGGTGCTATTGGTGAAGGAATGGCAATCAAGTTTATTGAGCATAGAAGAATTGCTTCTAACTTGCCTAACCCTTCAGACGTAATTGACGGCAAGGTTAAAACACTAGACAATAAGATATCAGATGAGATATCTGCAAAATACAGTTTAGTTGTTAGTATTGCATACGAACTAAATGACATCTACAAAGTAACAGGTGTTGATGAGAAGTTTGCTAAAATGCTTAACAATACTGTAAGGTTTAGTTTCGATAACTTTGAGCCTGAGATGGTAGTCTTCTTATTCAAGACTATAATGAAAGACTATAAGATTACGTTCAATGTTAGAACTACACTTGATAAAGATCTTAAAGATACTTTCTCAGATAGATACGTGAAGTATATCACATAAGGGAGAAAGGGACACGATTTAAAATCCTTGTGCGCCTACCTATGTTACTCCCTACCTAAGCACAAGGTGAATGGTGCCCTCTTCGGAGGGCATTATTTTTTTCTTTAATAACAGAAGGAAGCACAAAGTGGATTATCATGATTACACTTTTAAAATTAACTCTAAAGGAATTGAGTTAGATCCAGAAATTACAATACAGCATTTAATAACACGTCATAACTATGCACAAGGCGACGAGTTCGTTTTGGTTGTATTGGGCAATAAGGTTACTTTGGTTAAAGCAGAAAAACTGCCCGGACCAAAATGGTTCAAGTAAACATCTCCCGATAGCTCAATTGGATAGAGCAACGGCCTTCTAAGCCGTAGGTTGCAGGTTCGACTCCTGCTCGGGAGGCCACTCATAAGAATGCCCTCATATGGAGGGCATTTTTATACCTTAAACTTCAGGTGTACTTGGCTCTTCGCCAGTTCCGTCTGTCATTGGTGCTTCCGCTGGTGCGTCTGCATGATGTTCTTGTAGAGGACTTGGAGCCTCTGCAGGTGCATCGTCATAATGAACTTCGTCGTGTGCCGGCATTACATTTGCATCTTCAACAAATTCTGTTGTAGGCATGTCATACCATTCACTCGCATAGTCATTTGACCAGTCGTTACCTTCTACCCATGTATTGCTTTCGCTTTCGTATGAAGTGTTACTATCTGCATTACCGCAATAATCGTATTCATCCCATTCGTATGGTGTTGGTTCCATCCAGGCTTGCATACATGAATCCCACCATGCCGCATCTGAGAAACCTTCTGGTTTTTCATGAGTTGGGGTATGTGGGTGTAAGTAATCGCCTTCTGCTGGTGCTGTGAATACTGCTTCGTATTCTTCAACTGGTTCCGCGTGATGTGGAATTTCCCAAAGTTTCATCTCAACTTCGTTAAGTTTTTCTCTGAGTTCGTGTAGCATATTTGCTAAGTCTATTCTTGGATCTAACATAATATTTCTCCTGTTTCTGTATAGATATCTATTGTTTTTTATTGGTAATTATGTGTAGTACCCAATTGTGTGTGCTAATATTTATCGCATTTTATGGTTGACAGAACCCGTATAGATGCTATAATATATGTATTAGTTAGGAAAACAAGGGTAGTTTATGACAGACATATTAGAAGCAAAATCAGAATCCGCAAAGGATAGAGTAGCAAAACCTCTAACAGAGATTCCTGAAACAACTTTAACTTCAGCAGAAGTTGAAGATCGTCTTATTAAAGCAAGAATTGAAATGCTGATGTCAGCACCTTTCTTTGGTAACCTTGCTACACGTTTAAAACTAAAAGATGCTACTGCATGGTGTCCTACACTTGCTACAGACGGCAAGTTTTTTTATTACAACAGAAACTTTGTTGCCGCAATGAGCGACGGTGAATGTGTGTTTGGTATGGGCCATGAGATACTACATTGTGTATATGATCACTTTGATGTTGCTCGTAGAGGTGATAGAGATCCTAGGCTTTGGAATATAGCAAATGACTATGTTATTAATGCAGACTTAATTGATGCTAACATAGGCGAGCAGATTAAACTTGTTGAAATATGTTTTGATTGGAAATACAGAGGTCAAGTTTCAGAAGAGATATATGATGACTTGTTCAAACAAGCAGAAGAGGAAGGCCGTGTTATTACTCAAGAGCCTATGGATATTCACTTAGATAGAGCAGAAGGTGATGATGAGGGTGCAGGTGGTAATAAAGCAAATGGTGATGATGGTGAAGAGGGTCCTGTTAAATATACTGCTGAAGAGAAAGAGAACAACAAACAAGAGTTTCAGAATGCAGTAATGCAATCTGCTAAGGCGGCTGGTGCTGGTAACTTACCAGGTGGTGTTAAAAGAATGCTAGACAAACTTCTTAACCCTACACTAGACTGGCGTGAACTACTTGCTATGCAGATCCAAAGCACTATTAGAAGTGACTACACATATCAAACACCAAGTCGTAAAGGACAAGACAGTGGTTTCTACTTACCAGGTATGGACAGAGAAACAACTATTGATATTGTTGCGGCACTTGATATGTCAGGTTCTATTATGGACGAAATGGCAATGGACTTCTTAAGTGAGTTTAAAGGCATTATGGATCAGTACACAGATTTTAATATACATCTAGTATGCTTTGATACAGAAATACATAACCCACAAGTGTTCACACAGAACAATATGGAAGAGTTTATGGACTACGAATTAGGTGGCGGTGGAGGCACAGACTTTGATTGTGTCTTTAACTGGATGAAAGAAGAAGGTATCCAACCTAAGAAGTTAGTTATGTTTACAGATGGTTACCCATGGGATAGTTGGGGAGACGAATCATACTGTGATTCATTGTTTATTGTACATGGTGGAGGCTATGGTGGTAGGTCACCAGAAGCACCTTTCGGCATAACAGTACCTTATACAAGAGATGAGTCCGGATTACAAGGTTGATCAAGTTCAGTAACAGCAAGTTGATCTCAACTGATCAACTTGAAGCAATGCATGGTAATGAAACTTACATGACCATGCTCCGAAACAAGTTAAAGATTTCTAATTTTAAAATAAATGATGAAATACTTGATTCATTTTATGAGCCTTTAGACTACACAGAAGGTCTTGTGTGGTACGAAATGATTAATACATATGGCCATGGCGACCTTGAAATTCTATTCGAGAATGCACTGGACATGGAAAACTACAGAATAAACCTAGCAACAACGTTAGGTATAAACAAAATAATAAAATAACCATTTTTTAACAGTATGTATTAAAACATCTGTTAAATAGTAGTGTAAAATTTAAAAGGAGGCCAAACGTGGCAAAAACAAATAAAGTAGAAAATGAAGCAGTTTCAGTAGATGAGGCTGTAAATCAAGAATCATCAGGCGAGACAAATACACCTGAAAGTATCGGACTAAATGAATTGGCCGTTCTTGCACAAATTGTAGATCTAGCAACTCAACGAGGAGCCTTTAGAGCAAATGAACTTACCCAAGTAGGTGAAGTTTATGACAAACTAAATGCATTCTTAACGTTCATTAGAGAACAGCAAGAGGCTACAGCAGAATCAGAAGCAGGCTCAGAAGAAACTGCTCCTGACACACAAGGAGAATAAAATGGCAGAAGTATTAAAACATGTAGGTAAGGTTGGTGAGAAACCAGTTGTTATCGTATATAGAGAGGTTCCTAACGAACCAGAAAATGCATTGGTTGTAGAAACAGGGTCACTAGAACCTGAGCAACATGATGCGTTGATGAATGTTGTTCAATCAGCAGAAGCACAAGAAAGTAATAACATCAGTGAAGTTTTGCATAGAAGAACTTTTCCAGATGGATCAAACATGCTAACATCTTTGCATTTTTCAAAGAAGATAGTTAAGACTCGTGTTAATATGGTTAACTTAACACCTACACCTCAGCAGGTTGTACCATTAGAAGATGTTAATAAAGAAATAAGAAAGATTGAAACACAAAGTAATCCACCTCTTAATACAGAAATAGAGCCTACTGCGAATTTACCGCTTGAAACTGACCCTACACTAGCAAGTGCTAATGCACAAACTACTACAGAGTCAAATGAGGATCCAACTGAAGTTGCGAAAGGCATGTTACGTCAAGCAATGCTTATGGAAGATGACATTGTAGCAATGCAAAAGGACATCGATCAAAAGAAAGCAGAAGCATACGCTCTATCACCAGAATTGACCCCTAAGAAAGGTCCTGGTAGACCGAAGAAACTTTAAGTAGTTTTTCGTGGGAGATAAAGAGACCAAGATAGTAGTCTTGGGGAAATCCACCAGTATGGTTAAGGACTCCAAAAGAAAGGAGTTACTTAAAGATTTAGATGCTTCGGATGTTCCCAAAGAATTTATAGATGTAATCAAAGTATATCTAAGTGGCGGGGAAGTAATACCCTTTGATGTTACTGACCTTATGGACACCTTCTCCCTAGACGAATTACGTGAGTTCTTACAAGATCGGCATATAAATAAAAAAGTAGATATGGTTGAAATCTACCTCAATATGGACTTAATCTTTACTCGATTAGAGTCTACAACTAACACAATATTCAAAAAACACTTCAAGGACGAATAAATATCGGTTGACAACTCTCCATTTGATGCTATACTATATGTATAGATTAAATAAAAAGGTAGGAGAGTTTATGAAAAATATTAACGATATCAAATTAGCAGTTCAAAGAGGTGCATTTACGCATGATGAACTTGCTTCACTAATTGTGTTTACTAGAAGCACAATGACACAACAGGCTAAGGCTTCAATTAACGTTGGTGATCAAGTATATGTGATCCAAAAGACTAAACGTACACCTGGTGTAGTTACTAAAGTAAACATTAAGAAGGCTATAGTAGATATGCGAGGCCGTTCTTATAGTGTTCCTCTTTCAATGTTAGAGGTTGCTTAATGTACGATAAAGTAGAGAATGCAGTCTTATCATTATCAAGAAGAGAAAGAGTTTTACTCGACCCTCTTGGTGCAAGTGAGAAAAGTGATGCTAAAAAGAAAGAGCCTAAGGAAGGTTCTTTCTATGGCTACAAAGAAAAGAACGACAATTATGTTCACGGGTTGGACGACTAATGATTGAGATATTACAAGAAGTTACCGACTGGGGGAAGTATACAGTTGCTAATGGTGTATATCATATTAATAGTGCAGGGCAACTTGTTCAGCATAATGATAAAGTATTTAAAAATCCAATTAAGCAATTCTCAAAAGCAAGACGCAAGTTTACTAAGATAGGTGAACGTGCTGAAGAACTTTCCGCTGATGTTGTTCAAGTGCAAGGTAGCAATGGTAAAGTATATACCATTGAAGATGGTAAATGCAGTTGTCCAGGTTATACATTCAGAGGAAATTGCAAACATGTTAAACAAGTGGCTTAAAAACTTATTCGACCTTGCAATTATACTGTTATTAGTATTTGCAATAACATCATGTGCAAGTGGAGGAGGCAGTAGTGCCATCGTCCAAGAGCAAGTAGCACCACCTACACCAACAACACCTGTACAACCATTTCAAACAATAGAACCATTTGAGTATACTTATGATACTATGCATGGTGACATAACTGTTACTTATAGTAGTAGCAATTACTTAGACGATTCTAACTTTGCAAAGACAGACAAGTATAAAATAGCAGACTATGGCTTCTTTCAAATTACTACACAAGGTAGGCATGACGGGACAAGTAGAAATCCGCAGGAAATACAAGACGCAGGACCTTTCCTGAACGCAGGTGTTATCCATAGAGCGGACTTGAACGGAGATGGCCACCAGGACTTTTATTACGAAGGGTTCTTTGAAGGTGATAGGGACGATATGCCTCGTTCATACTTACATGCATTTCTAAATGATGGTAGTGGACACTTTGTTTATAGTCCGGAACTGTTTGCAGGTGGGTCAAGTCCATGTATTAACTATGGTGACTTAGACTTTAAAACAGATGCACAACACGAATGCGGTATGGTGCGACACTTACAAAGAAGTTTAGTTGCTGACTTTAATGGAGATGGCATTGATGACTTCATGAAGCCTAGTATTTTACATCTAAGCAATAACGGTGTTATAGAAAGCAAAGGCCAAACTAATTTACCTAGTTGGATGTTTGCTGAGCACGGTGCATATAGTCATGACATAGTTGCTGGTGATTTAGACAACGACGGAGACTTAGATATATTTGGTGCTTGGACACATAATGAGTTTGGAACCAACCATACCATGGGTGCAATTATAAATGATGGTACAGGTAATTTTACAGATACCAATTGGAACTTTTATAAGATGCCTTCTGCAAGTGATATAGGTGCAGATCATGTATTATGGAATACTACGGCCGCTATAGGTGACTTTGATAACGATGGGCATGTTGATGTTTCTGTAGGCTGGGCAAACCCTAGTGAAGCAGGAGTATACGGATTTGCTGAAACACATGATAATAGTGCCGGTGCAGTATTTTGGAACGATGGAAATATGGATTGGTCTAAACTATGGACTGAGTTACCTAGTAATTACTTTGGTGCTAATGGCATTGCTAATGATATGGAAACAATGGATATCAATGGCGATGGCTATTTAGATATTATACTAGCATCAACTAAAGTAGACCCTTACTATAACGGTAGAGTCATACAACTATTCCTAAACAATGGTAATGGTACGTTTACTGATGTATCAGAGCAATACGGTTCTATTACAAAATACAAAGATGGCACAGGTGATTGGTGGAATGGTGAAGGGTCATTACATGTATTAGACTTTGACAACGATGGCGACTTAGATATAGTTGATAGTGTCAATGGCACTTATGTATTAATCAACAATGGCGGTTCTTTTGAACTGTATGATAACTTTCCTAATCAAGGAGACTGTGGTGGTTGCAGATACTATCCTGTTGAGATAGACGGCAAATGGCAGTATGACTTTATTGGTTATACTGATGAACGAACAGCAGACTCGCAAACATCAACATTCTTTCAAGTATTAGATCCACCATTAATGCAAATGATGAACGATATAACTACTAAACCTGCAGGGTATGTCAACACCATATTCGAATCAAAGACCTTGTTAGACGACCTTAGAGTAAGTGTAAGAAGCGATAATGTGCTCTATAACCGTGTAGAAGGTGCTGAAATGTTAGGTGCTAGTTATGGAAACTTCTTTATTGCAGACTTTAATGGCGATATAGAAGGTGGTTTAATTGGTTGGGATACTACAACAGACGCTCTGCACCTTGGCTATTACTATGCAGATAGAACCATTAAAGCACAAAATGATACACTTTGGTATGGTACGGGAACAGCAGATGTAAAGGTAAAATCATTTACTTCATTTGCAGAATTTAATAAAACACTTAAATCAAATCTATATGCATCAATAGGATATGGTATGACATACTCACGAGTAGGTGGCTTTATTGAACAAGGCAGTTCTTTTAATGTTAAAGTAAATGGATTTACAATGTTGGATGCTAATATCTTTGCTGATATTACATATAATTTACAAAGTACATTTGGAGCAACATTTTTAACATTAGGATTAGACTATCATACAACATTAGAAGACACAAAAGTAAAATTTGCTGATGGTCTTAACTATGAGTTCAACAGCGATCTAACAGTAGGCAAACTTATGCTTACACATCAGTGGAATAATATTTACTTTAGATTAAAAACTGACACAGAAGATCGTGTAACTAGTGAATTAGGATTTACAATAAACCTTTAAGTTTCGGAATAGCAACTTCGTTTGCCCATCTCTCTTGAGATTCAGCACTTAGATGATGACAATGATCATGCGTAGGATAGTTTATAGGATCTTCCATTATTTCAAAGTCCCATTGTAGTGCATCTGATATAGTTTTATCATCAGGCTGAGTAATTATATTTTCTTTTGGAATTATATTCCACTCATTATACATTTCGTCATGTGGTGCCCTGTGTATTAATTCATGGTCATCGATACTGTGGCCTTCTTTTATTGCATGAGCCTGAGCAAAATTAAATGTATTGGGAGACATAACAAACTTAGTTCCGGACTTTTGTAGTTTAGATACAGCACTTTCTATAAGGTAATACTGTTTGTGTGCTTCTATGTCATCATCATATAAATGAATATAGTAATCTCTAAATGCATAGAATTGTTTTTCGTTCATATGATGTGGAAGCCATTCCCATTCGTTTATTGCTTCTTCATAAGTTCCCATTAAGTTACCAAATGAAACAAGACCTGTGATGCTTTGTGAAATAATTGTGGGATTAAAATCTGGATCGTCTTTTGCAGGATGACAACGTTCATTATCAAAGAAGTTATCTACATCATAATCTAATTGTTTTAAACCAAGTGTAGGATAATATCGTTTGCCTTTGTGGTTCCAGGTAACTCTACATGCTGTAGTCCAGTTTACAAGTATAATATCTGCTTTAAGAACGTCTACAGCATAATCTATTTGTAAACGTATGCCAAAGTTATCGCACCCTACTCGAGCAATATTATGATAGTCCCATCCAAAGTGTTTAGCAATGAAGTGACCATGATCCGTTTCAGGAAAACTAGGGTCTATACTGCTCCAACTACAACCACATACGACGAATTTCATAGTAGTATTTAGTTAAATAACATTATGCAAAAAGTTTATCTAGGCGACCAATACTATGCTGTAATACAACTACCATGGGAGGAAACCCCTAACTTAGACAGCATACAAGACGATCTAAGCAGTGGTAAGGCTAAACTGGCAATATGGTATCCTATGGAATCGATGTTTTATAATAACGATGATTTTATTATAAATGAAGCAAACGATCCTTATGAAACTAATCCCATATACAGAAAAGATCATCCAAAGATAGATAAGTTACTGTCTAAGTATAACATAGATGATTGGGTGTTATTAGATAATAATCCTTATAACGAGATTCTCTATCCTAATAAATGCATTTACATACCTAATTTTGCAAGGCATTCTGTAAATACCGCATCTGATCAATGGGAGTTTGCTCGACAACTACATGAACGAAAAGCAACATTCAGTAGTTTTAATCGCAGAACAACGGAAGTAAGGTTACAGATTGTTAATCATATTCGTCATAAAGATGCCATATGGAGTTGTGGACCAATACTAGATAATCAACCTACTCAATACAGTCATCTTCATAACCTGTTGCCTAAAACAGTTGATCAAGAATTTACAGCAATTGGCACCGGCATGAAAACACCTACTTGGTTATATCAGAGTGCATACATTCATATTGTTAATGAGACTGATACATGGTATGACCCTAACTACCTTTTTATAACAGAAAAGACATATAACTGTTTTAACAGCAGAACACCATTTTTAATGGTAGGACAACCTTTTACACTTAAACATTTAAATGATATAGGATTTAAAACGTTCTCAGAATACTGGGATGAAAGTTATGATGAAGAACTAAACACTACTAAACGTGCTAGTATGGTTTGCGACTTAATGGATAAAATAGAATTGAATTACTTAGATATGTTTAAAGGTATGCAGGATATACTAGATCATAACTATAATCACTTAAGAACGTTTGACTACAGTTTAGATAGTAAGTTATCTACTTTTGGTTTTAAATAATTATTAAAGTAATGCTTCTGTGCTTGTGGTGATATATGGTAAGTTAATTTAGCACCTGGGTTCTTTGAATAGTCGTGCCATCCTTTTAGTTCCTCATCATGCTCTCTTAACATACTAGCAACACCTTTAATTCGTTTGCGGCCTGGTATAAAATCTACTAACTTTTCCCAATAATGAGCATTTTCATTAATGTCCTGTAAGAAGAATAAAGTATTAGGGCTCATCAAATAAGGTATATCGTTTACTTCTAAATCAAAAACAGCACTCTTAACTAAATGTATTTGCTTTGCTAATTCTAATTTGCTGTCATACCAATACAAATAATACTTTTTAAAACTGTTAAACATTTCTTCTGTAATAGGCAATCCTTGTTCACCCATAGTTGATGTTAGAAAGTGATCAAACCTATCCTCATCTAGCATTGTAGTAATACTATTAAATGCCATTGCAGGATTGCAATCAACTACATGTTTCCTATTGACTAATTTTGTTGGGTTTATACTGTAATCAAAGTTTTCAATAGTTAATGTTGGATTAAAAGATGCGTTAGGGTTATGATTCCATTCTATTCTTGTAGGAGTAGTCCAATTTACAATTACTAAGTCTGCTTCAGCAGTATCTATTGCAAAGTCGATTTGGTTTCTTATAACAAAATTACTAGCACCTACAGTTGAAAGATTTAGATAAAAGGATTCTTCATACTCTCTGGTTATGTATTCCGTAACCATAGAACCAAACTCAGTGTTTGGCTGAGTCTCATCTCTACTACTCCAACTACACCCGCATATTGCTACTTTCAACTGCATTCTCCAATAATGCTCTATGGATACTTTTCCTACAACTAGGACATGAACATACTCCTGCTGTAACCATAAGCCTTTCTATCGTTGTATTTATTAATAGTTTTTTAACATCTTCTTTTGGCATGTTTTGTACACATATCATGGTAACCACGTTCTCCTGTTCTTTTTTTGAACATATTCATATGCTACTTCGACTGCTTCTTCCCCTTCGGGTAGTTTAAAGAATGGAATCTTTAAATCTGCAAACTGCTTTCCTATAGCATCATCTATATCCACACTTCCTTGCTGATCTTGTGCTCTACCATTTTGTATAAACACATTAGGTCGTTCAAGCATAAAGTTTAAATTTTCATATTTGTGATAACACTCTAATGCAAGTTTATCTATTAAGTCGCTGTATAAGGCACCATCATATAATTCTCTATAAATGCCACTTAACAGCACAGGTGAATCAGTAATTATGTAATCAACTTTACCTGCTAGTCTAAGTATTTTTCTGTGCTGATGTGCTAACATGTATAACTGGTCTTTGAGCATAGGAACATTGTCTTCCCATACGCATTCTTTAGCAAACTCATTAACGAGTTCAACACTATAGCCTGCCATATTCATCTTGTAATATAATCCTGCGGCCTTTGTGCTCTTACCTGATCCGGGGCCACCATAAAAATTAATTACTCTACTGTTCATTACTTATATCCTATTTGCATGAATCGTGTATAAGCAGGAGTTTCTAATGACCCAGTATAGAGTATTTTACTTAACGGGTATTTTTCCTGCATCTCTTCTATAGTGTAGCACACATTTATGTGCCCGTCAAACTCTTCTTTATTATTTGTTTGCATAACTATAAGTTGCTCACTACCTGCTGTGTCAAACCAATTTGTATCCATGTGTTCACAACTAGTGTTGATTACCATACCTGGTGATACTGCTATTAGTTCACCACCTGTTTCAAATTCCATATGATTAACATCTAATATACTTGCATCTGCAACAACACCTTTAAACTTCCAATCGTTTGCTACATGTTTTTGATTAAACTTTTCTGCAAGTTCTATACTTTGTGCATCTATATCTATACCATATACTCTCTCTACAGGAATACTTTTTAATAATGGCTCAACTAGACTGCCTATCCAACACCCTAGTAATGCTACTGTTGGTTTTGATTCTAGCATAGTGTAATGGTACAGTTTGTCTAACAACCAACTCTTACTTGCTAGTTGCCCTTTACTAAAAGCATCACGTGGATACCTACTATCCATTATTGCTCGTTCAAAGTAACTAGGAGGTATTTTCATAAATCCATTGTCTATGTATACTTCTACATCATTCCAAGAGTCTAATTTTATTGATTCCATTGTTCTTCTAACCAGGCATAGTCGTTAATTTTATTTAACTGTTCTAGATTGTCTTTGTTTGCAAGTGCAAACTGGTTCCCCTCTAGTGCTCCTTTTACTGCATCAGCAGTAAAGTCCTCTTCGCCCCTAGTGTTAAGCCAAGTGTCTAATCGACCTTGACTTTCTGCATCTCCATTAAGTGTGAGTTTCACACACTCTCTGAATGCACTCCTCCAAGTGCTAAATGCATCAGTGTTAAATTTAGTAACACAACTGACCTCTGGCATAGACTTAAATCTATTGCTAAGGCCAGTCGTGAAATCAATCCCCCAAGTGTTTGCGTCTTTAACCATTTCTGTTGGAAACAGTTTGACTCCTCCATAACCGTATTCTAATCCATTAATTGGATTACTACTTGCCCATACATGGACAACTTCTTCATCATATACATCTGGTATATAATTAAATTCAAAAGCATCTGTAACTTCTGCGTCAGCATCTACTACCCAAAACATTTTAGTATTACATTTTTCAGCACAGGCTTTGTGTGCTTCAAATATACCTTCTACTCCCCTTACATGCGTTACTTCTAAACCTTTTTGTTCTAGTATCGCAATGTGTTCTTCTACTCTCAGTAGGTCTTCTTTGTAACTTAGTACAAAAACTTCATTCGGAACTGATACTGATCCTGGTTCCTTGACGTATTTTAAATTTCTAAACTTGTTCTGTCTAAGTGTGTCTGATGTTAAATCCGTATAGTCTGCTTCCGTAGGCCAGAGGCGCAATCCTCCATAAGCATGAACTTTTTCTGTTCTAGGATTTGTTTTCTGCCAAGTATGAATTTTGTTTATATCCATTATGTCTGGCATGAATCCACTATCAAGCACCTTTTGATTCACTTTGATATCTGGGTCTGTAGTCCAAACAAAGGGAGTTTCTATGTCCTTTATTGCGTTTACAAACTCGTCTCTTTCTAAACTTTGCAAATGAATAACTGGCCATTTAGGCTTAAGGCTTGCAATAGTATTTATTTGTTTTAGGTGTTCAAAACTGTTGTTTGCTATCTCTTTGTTTGTGTATACTTTATCTAATGCAGACTTTGATATTAGTCTAACATTTTTATATTCGTTGTTCTGATCTGCAAACACATGGACATACTTTGTTTCTTCTTTCGTAGGGTAGTGTTCAAAATTGAAGTCCTCATGTAACATAGTAAAAGAATCAACTACCCAGAACATATCAGTGCTTGTTTGCCCTGCTAGACGTACATAGGCGCCGTGTAAGCCTTCTTTGTAATCTTCTGGCTGTATATGGTATACTGGATATTGATTAACTAAGTCTACTATTGGCCATTTAGGTCTATAACTTGCAATAGTATTCATTTGTTTTAAATTTTTAAATGTGTTATTTGCTATCTCTTTATCAGTGTACTCGTTATCTATAAATGTTTGCTTTGGTACTAATCTAATATTATTGTAGTTTCCATCTTCGTCTGCAAACACATGAACATTGTTTTTGTCCCATTGTGTAGGGTAAACGTCGAACTTAAAGTCTTCATGTATAGTAGTAAAAGCATCAACTACCCAGAACATATCAGTGGTTGACTGGCTAGTTAGACGCACGTAGACTTCGTTTAAGCCGTCTTTGTAGTCCTCAGGCTGTAAGTGATACACTGGATATTCCATTTGCTTACACGCAGGCTCGCGTATGTATTTAGGCCGTCCTGTTGTCTGTGCTACTTTAGGACATAACTGTATACCTGCATAATCGTACTGTCTACCAGTGATTGGGTGTAATTTTTGCCATACATGAGTCTTGCCATGGTCCCAAATCTTAGGAACAAATGTAAAGTCAAATGTATCCAACACTTCTACATCAGATGCAACTACCCAGAACCAAGATGATGTTGATTCCTGTCTACCTTTCTCTTCTGTATCAAATACAGGAAACGTCAACTGCTCTCCAAAAGGTGTAGTGTTGTGGATATTAAGTTCTGCATCTATATTAGTAGTTGGAACCCAATACACACCGCCCATCTCTTTTGGATACTTATGCTCTAGTTGTCCACTTACTTGATATACATGTACTTGGTCTTTTTCATTGTTGTTCTGCCATGGCACAAAGTCAAAGTCTATATCGTCTAGTATATATTCCTCATCTACTAACCAGCAATCTTCTGTTACTGAACTAAAGTCTGTAGGATTAGTTACCCTAAGTATAGGATATGTTTTAGCATTTATAACTAAAGGCTCTGTGTGTATTACTTTTTCTTCTGTTGGCTCTTGAGGATACCAATACAGGCCACCCATCTCTTCAGGGTACTTGTTTGTTAATTGATTGTGTATGTGGAATACGTGAACTTTATCTGTATCAAATGAATCAGGTGCCCACTTAATGCTTTCGTCTATTCTATAAGAACTATCTGCTACCCAACAACTGTGATCCTTGTTAGGATTAACTGAAGAATCATCTTGGTAGTATATTGGATACTCTGGTATAGCATTTAGCATTTCACTATGTATAACTATATCACCATTCCAGTCGACTGGTACCCATCTAAGGCCACCCATGCTTTCAGGATACTTATGTCTAAGTTGATCTCCTACATGGAATGTGTGAATACAGTTCTGTTGGAACAATGGCGGTGTCCATTCTATCTTTTGATTTAATTCGTATTCGCTGTCTACAATCCAACAGTCCTGGAATACTTCTGTATACTCGTCTACATTGTCTACTTTTACAACTGGGTAACTTCTATCGCTTGTTGGGTTCACAGCAACGTATTTAATTGTGTCTGTGTTAAAGTTCTTAGGAACAAGTTTTACACCTCCACATCTGTTGTCGCTTATATTTGTAATACCTCGAGGATACTTATGCTCTAATTGATTTGGTATTTTAAATACTTGTATTGTTTTTTGATCGTGCCTGCTAGGAACATACTTAAACACATCATTTAGTTCGTGTTCGCTATCTACTAACCAAAACATTTTAGTTCTGCTTTTTCTAGCAGGTGAGTCATAGTCGTTTATATTATCTGTATAAAATATATCGTATCTAACAGGTACTACGTCGTCTTGGTATTTGTGCTTAGTTATATCAAAGTCTTTGTGAATAAGTCTTATGCCACCACAACGATTATCCCATGCATCTGTATATTCTGGTGGATATCTTTCTTCTAGGTGTCCAGGTAGTTTAAATACATGTATAAATTCTTTTTCATGTATAGCAGGAACAAATAATAATTTTCCGTTAAATGTAAATTCTCGATCTACAATCCAAAACCAATCTGTTTTGCTTCTGTCAGCATACTCGCTGTATGTTTCTGCTGTAAACTCATCGTCGTCGATATAAAAGACATCATAACTTTCGTCTTCAATAGGACATGCTGGGTGTATTTTAATTTCTGCTTCTTTCCATTTCTTAGGAACCAGTCTAATACCTCCCATTGCCATAGGATATTTTTCTTGTAATTGATATGGCATTCTAAACACGTGAGTCATGTTGTCTTCAAAAGGACTTGGTACCCAATCAAATGTTTTTAAATTTACTTTGTGGCCAGCATCAACAAGCCAAACGTATTCGTCATTGAATGTATTTCTTTGCCTATAGTTTTCTACATCAGTAACTAGCATTACAGGATATGATAATTTTATATCTAAGAACTTGTGGAACTTAGTATATGCATCTTTCCAATCTCTAGGATATAGTTTGATGCCGCCTTCCTCATGAGGATATTTGTGTTCTAGTTGCCCTCGTAAATGGAAACTATGTATAAAGTCTGGTTCAAAGTTATCAGGTGCCCAATTAATATCTGAATCTAATTTGTATTCTTTATCTACACACCAAACATGACTAGCATAAGGATTGTTATCAAAATACTTTGCTGGAGTTTTAGTATGCAATGTGTCAAATGACTTTTTGCAAACAATCTTGTTTACTTCTTTTAAACCTTGAAAGAACCTATTAGGCTTCAGTCTTAATCCACCGTAGTTCTTTGAATCCCATTTCCATACATGCTCGTATACAGTATCATAGTCCTCTGGTCTATAACTAAACACATCATAGTCTACTATTTCTATGTTAGGCTCTATAAGCCAATACATTTTAGTTTTGGATGTGATATCGTCGATGGACTCAACTTGTTTTGCAAATGGTATTACTTCTTTAAGGTTAGTGTTACTACCTATGTAAAATACGTCAAACATATATTAATCGTTTGTGTGTACTGTTACGCCGTAATGCTTCTCGAATGCCTGTGCGTCTGCAACATCATTGACTATTGGTTGGCCTTTGATGTTTAGACTTGTATTTACTAGCATGGGACAGCCTGTGGCTTTATTGTACTCACTGAGCAACTTATACAATCCTGGATGCTGTTTTTGATTAACAGTTTGAACTCTACTAGTTCCATCCTCATGTATAATTGCAGGAAACTCCTCTGGTTTTTTGCACTTTGCAACGAATTGCATATATGGTGCATTGGTTATTCCTCCCGGCATGTCAAAATATTCATGGACATGCTTCTCTAGTATCATTGGTGCAAATGGTCTAAACTTTTGACGATTCTTAATCGTGTTCATTTTGTCTTTGACTTTTGGTCCTCTAGGATCAGCAACAAGTGATCTGTTGCCTAATGCCCTTGGTCCAAACTCCGCTCTGCCATTTGCTATTCCAAATAGTTCCCCTTTCTTTAAACTTGCTAATGCTTTCTTTACTGGATATGCGCCTTCTATGTTGTGACCTAAGTATGGCCCATTCCAATTGACTTTCTTTCCTGTTGTGTTATACAGATGTAATGCGGCCGCTCCTAGACTGCTACCTGCATCTCCTGGATTTGGCATTATGTGTATGTTCTTATACCCTAACTCAAATAGTCTGCTGTTTGCTACACAATTAAGAGCAACTCCGCCCATGCATACTATGTTCTCACTTCCAGTAATCTCTCTGGCATATTCGGCAAACGACAGTATTCTTTTTTCTACTTGATCTTGAGCCGCGTATGCAATAGTAAAGTCATCATACTCTTGGTATAGACTAGGATCCATACCACGTTGTAGATTACCACTTCCCCTAATGCTTTGTCTGTTAGATATCCAAGCATGATGAAAAAAGAAATGATCTTTGCCCATCTTCCTGCTTAGCCTTTTACCCTCTATGGGGTCACCATAAGCGGCCATGCCCATTAAGATGTATTCATCTTCCATAGGTTTAAGTCCAACTCTGTGTGTAACTGCTGAATAAAACAATCCTAAACTACTAGGGAACCATACACTATGCAACTTTTTTAATTGTCCTTTTTTCCACTGCCAGATAGTTGCTGTATCAAATTCGCCTATTGCGTCTATTACCATAACTGCACATTCATCGTACCCACTGGTTAACACACCAGCGGCCGCATGTGTTTCATGGTGCCAATATTCTTTAGTAGGAATATTTTTTAGTTGAGGATAATAATTCTTAATCCATTTTCTCTGTGATGGTTCTCTTAATGCGTTAAAGTTTCTTCCGTATAGATTACGCAAACGTTTTGCCCAATCTTTTTCATGGAAAACTATTTGATCCGGAGTGCCATGTTCTAAGGCCGCATTAATAAGACCATTATTTAAAAAAGGATCGTTCTTTTCTTTACTATAACGTTCTGAATGGCTAGCGAATACAATTTCATCTCCATCGAGGAGAGTTACTGCCGCATCGTGGAACCCTGAACTTATACCTAAAATCTTACTCATCTGTATATGAAGGGATCCTTTTTCCTTAATTCTTTAATCTTTTCTTTTAACTTTGCTTCTTCATCGTCAGTTAAACGTAGATCTTCGCCCTCTTCGCCAATGCCTTCATTGCCGTCGCTATTAAGTTCTGTCATATCTTTTTGTTTCTTTTTAAAGTCTTTATCTGACATTGTTGCTCCTTGTGTAATGCTGTACTAGTTTAGCACACATAGATTCATGTATTGCTGGATCTACTGCATGTTTAGTATTGCTCCAGCCTTCAGTGTATTCGTTCATTGCGTCTTCGATTAAAGAAGTGTTGTGCAAATAATACTTATCTTTATTAATTTGTTTCCATAATGGAGACTGGTTGTTGTCATTTATAGAATTAAACATATTGCAGTACAGATAATCTATATTGTTATTTTCTAAATATATCTGCAGTAAATATTGGCATAATATAGTTTCATGCACACCATTACTAAAGTCTGCTAAATGTAAGTCTGCATATCTATAAAATTTCTGTAAGTCAGCATTATTACTTTGTTTATCTAATGTATAGTCTTGGCGCTCTCCGTCAAAACTAAATTCAAATCGTTCATGTGTCGACCAACCAATTAACACAAAGTTAGGTTTACCATGTTCTTCTATATGTTCTATTGTTGTTCTTAGAATTCGCTTGTTACTACCGCCTGGGTGTGATAGATTAATGTGTTCTGTATCTAAATGCTTTGCAAATAATTCTGCTACAGATGTAGTGCTTTCAGAGCCAGCCATATGACTGCAACCATTTACTAAGAGCATTCTTTAAACTTCCTTTCTAACACTTCAGCCATTTTGAATTGGCCTTTAGGAGAGAAATGATTATAATGATCATGCTGTTCAGGAGGTAAGTCTCTGTTTTCACCCTGTACATAGTCGTCCATGCTATGTGCAAAATGTTGTAAACATTTAAATGTTTCTCCATTGTACTCAAACGAATAACATTCATCTTCATATTCTGCTGTATGAAAAAAACAATGATAATTTTGGTGACTTGCTATATTATACCGTCTCATATATAAGGACCAGGCATCTTTAATAGTTGTAAATTGTCTTTGGGCCTCTCCTGTTGTTTGACCCCATGGTTTTAAATAAAGCCAGTAAAGTTCAATTGCTTGTCTTACTCTCTGGTCAAATCTTTCCTCATCTTTTAGTAGCGGAGTATCCGGTCCTGGTAGTGACATTTCACCTGGATGCAGGCGGTCTTCGAACTCAGGTCTTGATTTGTTAGATATAACACCTTTAGATCTAACTATTTGTCTTGTTTCATCACTCCAACAAAATACAAAATGTGTTTCGTTTATAAACTCTTGGCTTTTTGATGCAAGCCACTCTCTGAATTCATGTATCATCCAATTAGGACCATGTGCAGGAGTTCCGTTGTGAACTATTTGTAAATTATGTTTCTCTGCAAATATATCCATATAACTAGGTGTCGGTGGGTAAAACGGTGTAGCAGTTCCATTAGATATTTTTCTAGATACTGTATCAAAACAGTAACTATCACCAAAGAATGCTACTTTATCTATTGGCATTGTACATCAACCTATGTAGTTCAGGCAATGATTCCTCCATGGAATCGTCTCGTTGTTTGTCTAACATTTCTGTATACTTTGCAAAAGTAACTAATTCCTGTCTCCAATTTTCTTTACGGTTTTCTTTTAATGCTTTTATTGTTGCATTTATGCTTTGTACGTTTTCAGGCCTATTTGCTAGTACCTTACTTTGTTTAAGCCATTGCTCTAATCTTCCTGCGGCTACTTCTCTGACTTGCTCCGGGCAATTCCTAAAGTCTAAACTAGTTGGGTAATCGCATATTAAAAATGTAACAAATACTTCTCTGCCATATTCTAATTCCAAGCCTTCTATAAAGTCTAATAATTTTGTAATAGTTAATACATTATAAATTTGTATAACTGGACTAAACAGTACAGTACCTATAACATCACTTGCACAATACGTTCTTAGGTTCTTCTCAACTTGTTTCCAGTGACTCGCACCACGAATGTACTCGTTTTCATGCCCATAAGCATCTACACTTACACACATTAATACACTTTTAAACTGCTCTATAAGATTTAAGAAACGTGGTTGTATGTTTGTCATATTGCTGTTAAATACTAAATCTATATTTTTAGCAATATCCATTTCAACACACTTTTCCATTATCCAATATACACGTTCGATAATAGTCGGTTCGCCGCCAGTAAAATAAAGTTTTACTACTCCAGGTAACCATTCTTCTACTTGACGTAAAAAGTCTGGATCGTCTTCCCAATTGGTTAAGTTGTCAACAAACTGACCCCAAGTAAAGTTGTCTTTGATAAACTGTGCTCCACTTGGGTCAGCGGCTTCTATCTTTTTATATTCCTTTTGTATTTGGCTTGAATTTTGAGGTTGACACATTCTACACTTCAGGTTACACATATTACCAAGTCTAAAGTCCAAATACATTGGTGCTTCTGGCACCATGTAATCGTT
>TARA_R110002074_G_scaffold2161_1_pt1 | contig 29645 bp, 27 predicted proteins | sample TARA_R110002074 | Tara Oceans TARA_R110002074 (sample SAMEA4397215) | marine metagenome | biome: Polar Biome; feature: [MIX] marine epipelagic wind mixed layer (ENVO:01000061); material: water (ENVO:00002006), including particulate matter (ENVO:01000060) such as... | depth 10-100 m | reverse complement strand
TTTGGTTTTAGAAGATAGTCGACCACTATCAGATATTTTCGATGTAAATGGAGCAGACCCGCTTTATTTTTATGAGCCCTTAAAGAGTTCTATTTGGGAAGGACTAATTGATGGAACGTATTATGATGCCATAAATAAAATGAATGTTAGGTGATTAGGACTTACCCCAACCTTTATATAGATGATAACATCAGTAAAGAATATGGGAAAAATAGTTCGCCAACCACAAACTTTCTATCGCCGCACTGCAAGTAAAAACGTAGTTCAGTGGACTATCTGGATAGAAGAAGACAATGGGATTTATAACATCAAAACATCACATGGACAAAAAGGTGGAAAGATAATTGAAGATGCTGGTAAACTTATTGTTGATGGAAAGTCTGGTAGGACTCCTTTTGAACAAGCCATATTAGAACATGATTCCAAGGTTCTCAAACATCGGGATACAGGATACACATTTAATACTGATGGAATAAATGTCAATCTCGCACCTGTGCCTATGTTGGCTAAAAATTATGAAGAACAGGGGCATAAAATTATATTCCCTGCAATTGCTCAGCCAAAACTCGATGGAGTTAGATGCACTGCTAAAATGGAATCAGATGGTAGCGTTAGTCTTTTGTCCAAAAGGGGAAAAGAGTTTCAACTTTTAGATCAGATTAGAAAGGCAGTGCAAGCAGCAGGAGTTCCTGAAACATTTATTTTAGATGGTGAATTGTATTCTGATGACTTAGATTTCCAGAGAGTAGTAGGATTAGTCCGTAAGAAAACTTATAAGAATCAAAAGGATATAGATGACATGAAGAAAGTTAAATTGAATGTATTTGATGCTATGGATACAGCAGATAAAACCATGAGTTTTTTACATAGGTGGAAGAAGGCTAAATCTTATGTTAGTCTTGATACCACTAATACACTGACTATGGTTCCTTGTTATCGAGTAAATGACGATAGCCAAGTTAAGAGTCTACTTACTAAGTTTTTGGCCGCTGGCGATGAAGGCGTAATGATTCGTAATATCAAATCTCCATATGAACAAGGAAAGAGATCCCAGCACCTACAGAAATATAAATTATTCGTTGATGCTGAATATAAAATTGTTGATGCTTTGGAAGGTCAAGGAAATGATATCGGAACAGTAATTTGGGTTTGTGAAACCTCAACAGGTCAAAGATTTAAGTGCCGACCAAAAGGAACTCAAGCCGTGCGTAGAGATTGGTATCGCAATAGACAAAAGTATTTTGGTAAGTTATTGACAGTTAAATATCAAGAATTAACTAATGATGGCATACCCCGGTTTCCCGTTGGTATTGCCATTCGTGACTATGAATGACCCTAAACTACATATAGTTAAGAAACTAATATCTTATTATGACAGTTCCAGCATCATCTGACGAAGATATATTTGCAGCCATAATGCAAGAAAAAGCAGTTAGGAAGGCTACATCCATAGAACCACAACTAAAACCAAACATAACTGATGCAGAAATCATCAAAAATCACCTTAATCAAAGCAAACCGGGTCGGGGCGGACAAAAGATTGGTGCGGATTCTCAAATGGGCCGACCAAAAGCAAGATTCACAGAAGCAGCATTTTTAGTAAAAGATCCTTGGCACGTTCCGGGATTAAAAGCAGCCATGGAAAATAACAGAAAAAGGTAGAAACATATAAATAGGTGGGTCACTCACCCTTATTTATGATTTGGGACGATTTTTTTCGTGACACTACATATAATAGACATTATATTAATAGAAATGCCAATAGTAATTGGTATCTAAATATGTGGTCAGAACTGATGGAGGCTGCTTTGGATGAGGCAGTTCCTGTTGAAAAGCCCAAGACAAAAATAGTATCTACTAAGACTGTTAAGCGCAATGGTAAAACATATCGAATTACTGTTGAGCAAATACTACCTGAAGAAACAGATAACAAAAGTGATAATTTTGATACTGATTCTACTAATGGAATTGCTTGAGGTGTTTAGATGCCATTTAAGGATGAAGAAAAACGTAAGGCTTATCAACGGAAATATCAGAAGAAATACTATGAGCGCAATAGAGATAAACTAATTCCTAACTCTACAATTAATTCACGTAATCTTCGGTTGTCAAAAAAAGCATGGTTGTTTGAAAAATTAGGAACCAAATGTCTACACTGTGAATATACTAATCAAGATGGATTAACATTCCACCACACAGATCCAAGTTACAAGAGAACTTGGGGTGATGTAAGGCCCGGACAACAAAAAGGAAGTGGTCTTAAACATCATAGAACCACCACAGATTATTCTTGGAAAGATTTGGAGGCTCAAGTGCATACATTAGAAGTATTGTGTGCTAACTGTCATCAAGTCCACCATGCTGAAGAACGCCGTGCTGCGAAAGAAATGCCACACAAATAGGCGTAAAGTATATATAGGAAGAAACAAGCACCTATAGTTAGAGGAAACAGTGGGTTTCCTATGAATTAAAAAAACAACAAGGTGAAAAACAAAATGGAAAAAAATATATTCAAAAAAACTGTGCTTACAATTTTGACCGCCGTTATGCTTGCTATGAGTGCAGGTGTGGCAATAGCAGATGGTTCTGACCCTCTTGACCCCTCCGATGGTGGGGCTGATTGGGACGGCGATGGTTTAACCAACGCTGAAGAAGCCGATGCAGGGACAAATATGAACAATGCTGACTCTGATGCTGATGGCTTGCCAGATGGTTGGGAAGTTGCTAATGGCCTTAATCCTACTAATGGTGGGGATGCTAATGGCGACCCCGATGGCGACGGTCTAACCAATGCTCAAGAGTATGCTAAAGGAACAAATCCTAATAACTCCGACACTGATGGTGATGGTAAATCCGATTCAGTTGATCAATTCCCAAACGACCCTAATGATGGAGAATACTCCGATTCAGATGGCGATGGTATCCCCGATGCTTACGACCCAGATTTCCAAGAATCTAATGCAGGTTCTGGAGACGGTGGAACTGAAGGCGGTGGCGAATCAGAAGACCAAGGACAAGGCGAAGGCGAAGGCCAAGGTCAGGGTCAAGGACAGGGCCAAGGTCAAGGACAAGGACAGGGGCAAGGCCAAGGTCAAGGTCAAGGACAAGGCCAAGGTCAAGGACAGGGGCAAGGTCAAGGACAAGGCCAAGGACAAGGACAAGGGCAGGGCCAAGGTCAGGGCCAAGGCCAAGGTCAAGGTCAAGGACAAGGACAGGGCCAACAACAAGGTCAAGGCCAAGGTCAAGGCCAAGGTCAGGGTCAGGGTCAAGGCCAAGCCGGACAACAAGGGCAACAAGGACAAGCAGGTCAGCAAGGTCAGCAAAGCGGCCAGCAAGGTCAATCTGGTCAAAGTGGACAGGATGGGCAACAAGGCCAACAACAAGATAACGGTCAAGGCCAACAGCAACAAGGTGGACAACAAGGAGGACAACAATCCGAGCAACAAGCCGAAGAACAAAACGGTCAAAATCAAAATGGTCAAAATCAACAAGAGCAAGGACAAACTCAGAATGGTCAACAAGGTCAGCAAGGTCAGCAAACTGAAACTCAACAACAGCAACAGTTGGATAACCAAGAACAAAATGGTGAAAACGACAACGATGGTGATGGTATTCCAGACGACTTAGATTGGGATGATGATAACGATGGTGTTTCAGATATAATGGATTCAACTCCAATGGACCACGATGAAGATGGCATCAATGATGCTGAAGATGATGATGACGATGGAGATGGTATCAATGATAACCAAGAAGTTAATGATGGAAACGATATGACAAACATTTACGACCATGATAATGACGGTATTTCTGATAATGTTGATATGGATATTGACAATGATGGGATCGACAATTACAAGGACTTTTACGACAATGGTTCTTATGCAGGTCGTGACCACGACAATGACGGTCTAAATGATGGGGTAGACTCAGATGACGACAATGATAACATTTTGGATGTTGATGAAGTCGGTGGAGCATGGTCTTCATACCGCTACGACCACGATAACGATGGTATCTGGGACGCTTCCGATCTCGATGACGACAATGATGGCTTATCTGATTGGTTTGAATCAAATGATGGAAACTCAATGACTGGTCAATTTGACCATGATAATGATGGTCTTGCAGACCACCTCGACGATGACGATGACAACGATGGTGTCCTCGACGTTCTCGAATCTTGAGTTTAATCTATTAGCAGGGGTAGGGGTTTGGCCATTATAGCCGTAAGGCTAATGGCTGCCCCCTCTGTTTTAGTTCAACAGCCGCAAAACTCATATAGTTGTAGTGATAAACTACCTTTATGCCAGTGTTAAAAAACATTGATTGGTTAATACACTGTCCAGTGCTTCCACCGAACCCACAGATGGGTCAAATGGATTGGAATTGGAACTATGCTGCTGATCTTAAGAGCAAGGGATGGACAGGTGTTTGGGAAAACTTTTGTAGGCTTTATGCTTTTTGGAGGCATATAGTTTTACGTTCAGATGGAGGTCTTGGCGACAGTTTGACTAAACTGCACCAAAGAAAAGTAATAGCCGAAGCCGATTTTGAGCGTATTCGTCATGTAGATTACTGGGGCCCAACTCGCAGAAATAAAGTTGAAAGGACTCCAGCATTTTTTGATTGGTTATTAACTGTTGGTAAACCAATGGATTCTGAGATTTTAGCATGGTTTCCACTTACTATTCCAGATGTCCCACCAAGATGGGACACTACATATGGAAATCCACGAGCACTCCCAGAAACATCTATGTATGTAGTTGCAGGTGGTCGCAATTTTTCTAATCAAAGAAGCACTGATGGGCCTTTCGTGATGTCGATACATAGCAGAGGATACAAAAAAGCAGTTATTCAATATATTGCCCCAAAAAACAATAAACAAGTAGTTCAAGAATATGCAAAACAGAAACAGACGCCATTTGCTTGGGAAGATGCCCTACCATATGCATCAACTCCAATTCCTCAGCGTTACCCACAATATAATTTTACACCAAATGATTTGCGTCTGGGTCTTCAACAATGGCATAATCAACTGTCCAATAACAGGGCAACACAATCAACAGTCCGTTGGAGTAATCTTCGCATCAGACCAGCAGCCCCCCCACTTTATTTATCTATCGAGCCACAAGATCTGGGTGCTGTAGGTTCAAAATACCGAAGTTTTGATTATCAATCAATAAATCATAGTAGCATATCCCTTAAAGTATAAATAGTAGTGAGGTTAATTTAAAACTATGACTCCAATGGGTTACGTCGGTATTGCCGTCATTATCGGTGGTGGATATATGTCCATCAAACAACTTAGAGATATGTATCTAAAAGGTTGTCATACCCCGGCAATGTATTTATTAGGTGGTGTAGGAACAGTTGGTATTGGACTATGGGTATTAAAATCATACGGTTCAGAACCCGAAGAAGTAGATGAAGAAGAAGCCGAATGGGTGGAATATTTTTGAGTAATTACGAAGAGTTCATGGCTGCCCTCCGTGATGAGCGTCAACACCAGTTGCGTCAACAACAAGCACAAGGACTTAATCAAAGACATTTACTAAAGCCAGATACTCGGTTGGTTCCATTACCCCCAAATCCAGTGCAGGGTTTCTTTGAGACCCAACCAGCATGGATATCCCAAATAGATACTTTATTATTTACACCAGAACTTAATGCTGCTATCAAAGAACAAGAACGTGCTTCAAAACAACACCAAAGTTTATTTGGACAATCTCAAAGAGTCACCAAACAACAATTGATTACCAAAAGAGCAATGAGGCGATTGAATCATCTCGATAACTTGAGGTAAAGTTTGATATAGTTGCGTTGTCTTACTATTGTTATGGCGGTGCGTAGGCAGGGGTATCTCTTCGATTTTAAAGAAATTGGTAATCTGCCCATCATTAGACTTGATAAACTATCTTCTCGCCAACAATCAGTTTTAGTTGGGCTCAACATCGATGATGGTTTCGGGATTTTAACAAAGTCACTTTATACTCCAGCAGATCAATTTATAGTTTTAGATTATGTAGGTTCAACCCCCGGCGGTTTCCAAGCCAGCCAACTTAAAGGTGCAGATTGGGGTCCTCGTGGTTTCGTCAACATTCTTTTAGACGATACAGGATATTTCCAAACATTGGATGGTAGGGATTATGACGGTATATCTGGAAACAGTGCACCATTTCCAGTTTCTGTTAACTATCAACCAGCATATAAAACATTTATTCCTATTGAGATTCCTCCGGGAACTTGGTATGATGTTCGCTATGTGGCCTACAACAGAGTTATAGAAATAGCAACTCAATTTAGTGGCACTAATTATACAGATGCTGGAATTGCCTCTATGGTTACATTCAGAGACTATGTTACTCCTTGAGGTGTTTTAAAATGGGACTATCATTCGATTTAAAAGTGGAAGAATTACCACACAAGATTTTAGATTTGGCTTTTGCTTCTCATGCTTGGTTTGATCGAAACACGGGTGCAGTAATCGGTTTTGCAGAAAATGCTTTAGAACCAGATGGAACTGTGGCTCCCGGTGCTGAAGCAAGTGTTGGTTGGACTGAAGGTTATTTAGATATTATATCTACGAGTCGTTGGGCAGGATTACAACCAGTTCCCGGAAGTTGGGTAATCAATGATATTAAAACAGCAAATGGGACTGTTTTCCTTTGTGGTTCTTATTCTTGTCAATGGAAGGGAGTTGAATGGCAAGCAGCAGGATTAGATGCATTTAAATCTACACTTTTTAATTCAAATAATGTTCATCCTTCTTTTGGTCTGGGTGGTTTTGTAGATGGTTTCTTTGCTTGTTGTAAATATGATCAATTAGAAAACCCAAAAGCATGGCATATTTTACCAATGCGTTCTTTAATTGAAACTCCTGAAATGGAGTATCCACCCAATGCATTTAAACCAGTATTTCCAATAAATGGTTATGTAGCAGACAATACACAAGGCGGTCTTTATGATATGGTTATTGATATCAGAACTGAGAATCCATCAGTTAAAAAAGGATGGGGTGCAGAAACAGCAGAAACTTTTGGAGATCAACCACAAGCAGTAGTAGTAACCTGTGTTGGCTACATGCCATGTGAGGATTATGGGACTACTGTTCACAACAGCGCATATATGACAGAATCTTACAAATGGTCTATTTATGAAAATCAAGATTTTTTACCTGTGGTATATTCATTCGTAGTAAATATATTTGATGACAAATATAATGAAAAAGATCTTTACATGAGTTATGGTGAAAATAGTATGATTAATCCATTTTATACAAATAGTCAATTATCATTTCAAAACTCTGGATTTGGTGGGAACGAAAATGAAGACCCCCTACTATATTGGAATTATAATTGGCTAATTGGTGGCCTACCAGATGGACAAAATCCAACGGCTACTGATGGGTATGGTGGTATTGATTGGGTAGGTAGTAGTCTTGCTACCAATGGAGCATTTATGGGAGTAGGAGATCAAAGAACAATCCAAGATTCAAGCAGCCCAGCCAATGCTTTGAACATTCCATATAGTAATGCTGCTGGACGTTATGGAAGTCTACAAGTTTATCCATTTGAACAAGTTAGTTATCGAGCGCATCAAATAGGTGTTGAAACATCCTTTGATGGGCCCATCTATTATCCAACAGGTTCTTTGACAGGAACTTGGATTTATTCTAATAAAACCCCTCGTCAACCAGTGGCTAATCCCTTTTGGCCAACACCATTTATTGGAACATTTCCAATTCGCAAACCAGTTGAAATGGCTTTTGGTAGTCCCAATTATGCTGCATTTAAAACTCAAGTATACGAAAAACTGCTTGTTGGAGAAAGTAGGGCCAATTCTGCAAAGAATGAGTTTTGCCCACAACCAAATTATTATAATCCTTCTATGGCTGCGGCTGCCAGCCCGTATTCCCTGTCTAAGAACATGGCCCAAACTGATGCCGAGATTTGGCGACACGGATTTATCCCTCGCAGGTTAACAGGAATAGAAAGAAGTTTTAATTCTTTTGCTTATGCCACAGATAAGGGTGGTCTTTACTACCCAACATACCAATTCGATTATTTATATGGGCTTTCCACATCATCAGATTATTTTACATCAGCAATATCATATCTTGTTTTTACTGGAGATTGTTTAGAAGATGATAAAACTCTCGTTGGCAGAATACCAAAACCAAATGCTCAATTAACCTGTGCAGTAAGTGGTGGCAGACAAGTTTATTCTCCCTTATGTGTGGTGGCCAATATGGGTCAATCAATTGCAGGTGGTAATCAAGTAGAGGCACAATATGTTTCCAAAGGGCTTCCTTATTTAGATACAGGTTTAAACCCAATAGGGGAAAATTATGGGTGTAATACATGGTTTAAGTGTTTAACTCGTCGTAACATTAGTGTTGAAGATGTCAACGCAGAAAATTATTTTGCAACAGCACCTGAAAACACTTCTTTAGATTTTGCCACTTTTGTAAAACCATTAGCAACAATGAGGGCAGGAGAGCCAGCCACACATAATCAGATTTTTAATATTAATTTGTTATTGCAGAGTAATGAAACTGTATTGGGAACTAATGAGCGTCGAGCAGAAATATATACATTACAACCTTGGATACTAAATGATCAGATTAGTGGACTACCTTTCGATATGAATGCCATTGTTCCATTTATGACACACGAGGGTATGGCAGAAGCAATAATTGAGGATGCATTACCAGCACCACCACCAACCACTAATTTTTCATGGTTGCCAAATGAATGGACATATAATCAAACACAAGGAATACCTTTGAGTATTCCCGATGTCAATAAACAGCGTAATTGTTTCCATAGGTATATACAAGATGGCAATTATCAATATTCGCAACCAACAGGATTAGGTCAAATGTTGTTGGGTTATTGGGACAACAGAACCACGCCAAGCGGAGGTCCAGAAACAGGACCACAAGTTATGGTTTTTGACCCCGGCACCCAAACGATTAATATTGATAACAATGAAGATCCGTGGGTAGCAAATACATTTAATCCAACTTGGGGTGGTATTTATCGTTTTGGATTGTGCGGACAAAGTGGTTTTGAGGTTGGAACTACAGGTTCACCGGGTATTTATGATTATTGGGATTTACGGATAAATGCAGCAGCACAAACCAATAATAGTGTCCCTAATCAATTATATTCGCTTCCGACCACAAATCAAACAAAAACAGGGTCAGTGACATTGCCAAATGCATGGCAGACAGCAATATTTAATTGGAAATTGACTATAAATGGTGCCGACTTTAATGGATTATATCCCGGTGCAACAGCACCACCACCAAGTTATACATATACTACTTTAGATAGTTTAGTAATTGATTTGAATACTGCTTTAGCATATTTAATAAGTGCAGGAGCACCATACTCTTCTGTTTTTGGCACTGGTGTTGGTCAGAGTTTATTTGGTTTAGCAGGACTTACTTTTTATGCTTGCTCAGATAGACAAGGAATATACCTTCGTGTAGACACCACAGGACAATCTGGTAATAATAATGTATCAATGGGTAGTTTAATAATTGGTTCGTCCGTCACTCCTTGGATTGGTGCACCCACAACATCAAATGAATACTATCCGTGGAATAGTGCATCACCAGATTCCTCAGAGCAGTGGGAATATGCCGCAATTCAGGGACCAGTAACAACATTTGATCCTGTGTCTGGTCGACAAGGGGGTGTTGCAGTAGTTAACCAACCAACAATTAGTGAACTTAAGTTTAATTTGCAGTCCTATGGAGATACATTTAATAGTAATTGTCCGGGCGGTGCAACTACTACTCGTCGTCCTGCTTGTGCTGATTATGATTTAGATAGGGCACAATGGATGGTAACATTTGCTGATAATGATAAAGCAGTATCTGAAATTGGTAATGGTTTTTCCGCAATCTCTACCACAGCAGATTTCGATGAGTTTTTAGACCAGACTAAGAACTTCTTTGGAATACCAGATTTCTTTAATTTGGCTACTTATTTGGGGGTTGCCAATACTGCAATCTATGCTAACAGTCTTTGGGCTGCGAGACAAGGTAGTTCTACTTTTGATGGCATTGTATGGGTTGGGGCAGGAGATCCTTTAACGACACGTTCATACCCACCGGGTTCAGAAAAAGGTTTATCGAGTTCTACATATGTTTGGGCTAATTGGTGGTGCGATACATTACCTGTAGTCGGATTATTACCAACTAATCCCGATTATTCTTATGCTGGTCCTGAATGTCTGGGTGGTGCCCCCCCAGCAAATGCATGGACAGATACGTTATTTGAACCATTATCTCCTGATTGGGGCGCAACAGGAATTACACCCATTTGTTATAAAGGGAGCCAACCGTATGTAATTGTAGGGACAACAGGTAGAACTGTCCAAGTTTGGTTAAACTATGTGCTATATGATGGAATAGATTCAATTATTGCTGTTGAACTTCAAAATCTGGGGTTAAGAGTCACTCCTGAAAACGTTGAGTGGTATAAGCGTAAAATCATGGGTCAAGAAGGTGCAGAAATGTCATTAGAAGAAATTGAAGAATGGATGGAACTTCAACGCAATCAATATCAAGATATACTTAAACAAAGAAATCGTAATTATAGGATGCGCCAAAGACCTGACAATCGTAAAAGTGCCACAGAATCATTAGAAAACCAACTTGCAGGAGATTTCTATGCTTTGGATGAGGAAAGTATATCTGAATTACTCCCACAACTTAATAAATTACCTCCAAATCCAGATACTGATGTCATGATGGATGTGGATGCTTTCGGTAACACTTCTTCTGGAGATATACAGAAAACGGAAGAGAAACGCAGGGATTCGGAAGATTAGCGACGCATAAAGGGCTAAAGCATAAATAGTCGTATAAACAAGTTATACTTGGTGAGCATGGATAAAAGTCGTGATTTTAAAATACCAATCAGCCGAAAGAGTTCTGTTATAGCAACTGTTGAAATAGATCCCGGAACAAAAGTAGAAAAAATTGTAATACATCCACTTAAAAAGTTTGATACTACTGATTATGTTACTGTAAATATAACTTGTGGTAAAACTACTGTGTATTCTGGCGAATTAGTATCTTCTGGTATGGTTATTACACCCGAAGTTCCATTTTTTCCAAAAGAAGACTTGACTATATCCATAGATTGTTTATCACTATGGGAATCAATTATGGGTGGGCTTACTGCAGCCACAGAAAAATCAGAAATAATGTATTGTCAATTTAGCATAATTACCACTACTAATGATACCATACATGTTGATGTTAGCAAATTATCAGATTCCTTTGCTGATGGATTGTTAGATGATTGGGCTTAAGAAGATATAAATACATGAGGTCACCATATAAGTTTTATGACTAAGTTACTTTTAGTAACCGGAAAGGGTGGCGTAGGCAAATCTACCACTTCTGCATCATTGGCACATCACTATGCAGGAACTGGTCTAAAGACGATACTTATTTCATCAGATCCTGCACATAGCACAGATGATACAGTTGGAGTCCCCATAAGTTCTACTGCTCAAACCATTGGTCCTAACCTTTGGGCTATGAACATTGATGCTGCCAAAGCAGTTAGTGGTCGTGTAAATAAAGTTAAATCTGCATTTGCAGGGATGTTTAGTAATTTGTTCCCTAACATGGATCAGGATGTTATATCTATGTCAGCACTCCCCGGCGTAGACGAATGGGGTGCTTGTGAAATAATTGGTAATTTAATGCAAGCAGAGGAATATGATTTAATTGTTTTTGATACTGCACCAACAGGTCACACTCTGAAAGCATTAACCGCACCAGATACAATTAAAGAGATGTTGCTTAAAATCAGGAGAATGAAAAAGAAGATTTCTGGTAAACTTCTCAAGGGTATAGTTTTCAAGGGAAGTGATACTGATGAGTTAGAAGATTTGTTGGCATCTTTTTGTGATGACATAGATTTATTAAAATCATATTTACAAGATACTGATAGAACTAAAATTATGTTGGTATCGATCCCAACCGAGGCAGGATTTATGGAGTTTTACAGAACTGTGAACTTTTTGGAATCAATTGATTTACCAGCAGATACACTTATTATTAATCATATCGTTCCAGATATGGGAACTCATTTCGACATACGTGCTGAGAATCCTGCAGTAGCCATGGTATGGCACGAACACCAAAACCAACAACAATGGATTTCTAATTATCAAAAGGTAGCACAAGAACATAAACTTATTGCTATTGGAGTAACTCGATTACCTTACGAGCCCAAAGGCATGGGTTCAGAAGGACATTTAAAAGATTTTGCAGATTTAATTATAGGAACTGAAAAAATGGAATTGCCGGGTGAATAAAATGGATGATTTAACTTTAATATGGATATTGATGTGTGTTGCATTTTTGCACATGTTTGCTAATATATATTTTGTTCGGTGGGTTCTTTGGCGTAATGAATCCATGAGTAAATTATTAGTATGGTTTCACGAAACTACAAATAGTAAAGATGAAGAAGAATAGTTGATGTCTATTTCAACGGTGGGAATCTCTGTTCAGTCGGCATCAATAAAAAGGGCTAAAAGATTTTTTACCCATGAATATGTTGAAAGTCTGCAAACTGAATTAGATTTCTTTGCACTCTGGCCAGAAGAAACTAAAGATCCATCCTATTTTTGGAAGCACTCTCCACCACCCAAGTATTCAAAAATTGCTACAGATCAGACTTTATTGTGGTTAGTTCCATTAGATAACAATCATGCCCATATAAATAAAAATAAATACGATGGTGTTCCTTGGCCATATTTTGGTTCTCTTTCCGAGTCCAAAGCCAATGCTAAACCCAATAAAACTATGAGGTATATTGGACGATTAACAGTAGATGGTGAGTTAATTATTCTTGGTTGGGTCGATACAGCCACAGGTAGATATAATATCCCATACTCTAAATATATTTCAGTTAATTTCAGGAATGTGGGTTCAGGATTAGTAGAACCAAAAAAACCATTAAACATTTATGAAGGTAAGTGGGCATATTACGCATTACCAGATAGTATCGGCATCCAGTTAGCAATCAACTATGGGCCACAACAAATCAAGGTCCTACTAATGAGTTAAATATATATAGTAGTGGAGTATAATCATAATTATGGGATTTGTAGATAACAACTCATTCGGAAAGTTTAACGCAGTGGTTAACAGTTCTTTGCCAGCGTTTAGTGCAGAAAGTCTTTATTCAATACCGACCAAGCAATTCGGTGCAGCGACATTAGACGCAGTATCAGTTACTAATTTTGATCCTATCAATTTTTCTAAGTTCCATGTTGGAGATGGTGGAACTGGGGCAGGCAATCACACAACTAATGCACCGACAGGCGGTATTAAAACCAGAGGCGACAAAGGATTCCACTTTATAATGAATGCAGCAGCAGCAGTAAAAAGCCAAGTAGTCAAAATTAAGAAGGGCTCAGTCACTAAACAATTTATTCTGAGCCCCGGAGATACACTATCAAGGAGAGGTCAGGACACTAATATTGATTACACCCCCGCAGGAGGTCAAACTGTCTCAACGGATTTCCCCGCATTACGGGCTAACAATGCTACTGATTTTTATAATATTGACCTTGGTGAAGCAGTAGCAGCACCAGCAGAACCAGCAGAACCAGCAGACTCAGGTTCATCAACATGTTCAACTGAAAATCGTGTTGCCAATACTGATGACACTTGTGGAGACTGTCTCGCAGGCTTCACTCAAGATGATACTGGTGTATGTGTGGCTGATGTCGATGCTGAAGAGGAAGAAACCAATTGGCTACTTTATGGTGGTATTGCAGCCCTTGTTGTTGTTGGCGGCGTTATGGCTAAAAAGATGATGAATAAGTGATAACGATGTCTTACTCAACCCGATTCAATAGACTTCCTCTGTTAGTTAAGTTAGGAATTGCTCTGGGTGTCACTGTGGCTGTCGGCAAAGTCTGGGAAAAAGTCTAATTAGACATCAATTAACTATAAATAGGTAGTCAACCAATACTCCTCATGGGAGTTTTAACTTTTGATTGGGATGATGTTTCCATATCTAATTCTAAAGTTCAGCAGGCTCTGTGCCAATTGACCGAACATTTTGGACAAGAGCGAATATGGTATAGGGTCTCTTCAAGTGGTCAAGGACTTCATGTCTTGCTGGGAGAATTGGATGAATCTTTCAGCCTTCTTCCGATACCTATTGACGACACTGAATCATTTCGTTGGAGATCTTATTTTTATGATTATGGATTAGAATGTGGGGGTAGGCTTAGAGCAGACAATGAACGTTATGCTCATGGATTTCCAGTTGGTCGTTTATTTAGTCACAAAGATAATTCCGAGGCAGGTCCTTGGACTGTTTATAAGGAGTTTTCTCAATGAATGAAATTGAGTCCAGAGCATTATACCATTTATTTCAGTATCAATTAGATTCGGGATATCTTTATTTTGTGAACGGTGAACCTGTGACCGACCCCCGGCAACTAATTGAAGCAATTGAGTCAAATCGGATTATTGTTTCTGTTAATCCCCATAAATCTTAATAAGATATATATAGGTAGTCCACTAACACAGCATTATGACAGAGACAAGGTATTGGCAAAGAGTCGGATTTAGAGTTTCACTCGAACAAGCCGAAGAAATAATTGAAAAGATGGGCGAGGGTGTCAGTGGTAAAATCATGGATGAAGATACTGAAGAATATGCCAATGTAGTATCAGTTGATATTCATAGTGCTCACCAAGAAGTAACCACATTATTTGATAATTCGGATACTACTGAAACAGTAGATGAAGATAATTCTAAGATTTTGGCATTGATGGATTTTGAAAGAGGTCGCAAACAATTTATTCTCGATTGTAAAGCAAGTGGCATGGAACTTCCCGATGCTAAGTTAGCATATGAGGCTGCCAAAGCCACCATGGTTCGTGAGTCACTGGGATTGCCAGAAATCGTTGAAATCAATGAAGAGGAGTGACTACCTCCATGCCCAAGGATGAAAAGGGGTATGATTTTTCTTTAGACCCAGAAGAAGAGATGAGAAAAAGAGCGAGAGCGAAAGATACTCGTCCACTTCCACTCACGGAATCCTTAGTTTTTGACATTGTAGATTATTTATTAGGTAATGAAGGTTACGGATATTCTACAGAAATATCCGAAAAAATGGTTCAATTAAAGCCTCGTCGCTATACTTCACGAGAAGTTATTGGAGTTCTTCGCAATAGACCTATGTTTAAACACGCACAATCGAAAGATCGTAGAGGTGGTATTCGTTGGCGATTAGATTTATTAGCATTAGTGAAATACTTAGAAGTTAAGTCATTTGTTAATCGTGCTACCGAGCGTGGTATTTTTGAAAGGCTTAGAGAATTGAAATGGAGGCAGATTTTAATGACGATTGCATCTTTAGAAAAGTTAATGGATGAGATGGGAATAAACTCCGAACCGGAACTTGAAACCCTTGATTCTTGTTATGAATCTTTGGCCACAGTATGGTCTTAATGGGATACACCTATTCGGATTATATTACGGATAAAGTCCCAAATAGTCCGAAAGTTATAAGTAGTTGAACTGGCACATTATTACTATGCCCTATTTTATCCGCCGATATGAAAAAGGGGTAAAAAACTCTGGTTGTAAAGACATCATAGTTTCAGAAACAAATATTCCAATTGAAACATTTATTAATTTGGCTCATGCTACAGGTCCGGGAAAATATATTTTAGGACAGCGTGGTAAGGGAATACGTGGTTTCAACAAAATTACTGATTGTCAAGTAGAATTAGAAGAAGACGTCACGATTGATAATACTTATGGTTCTCTTGAAATGGATAGTTTCGCAGCAGAAGATTCAATTTCTGTTAAACGTAATTTGCGTCTAAGTGATATGTCAGATCGAGAAATTAGCGATTTGATGCACACTATGGAAACTTCAGATATTAAATCTGATGATGAGTTTACTAAGTTCCGAAAGGATTTGTCGGCATTAAATCGTGAACTTCGTAGCCGTATGACCACCAGTAATCACAATGTTGTTAAGACAGAACATAATGCAGAAAATGCATTTACTGGGCCATCTGTGAAAGATATGCCTGTTGCTTCCGCAATGTTTGGTGTGTCACCATGGACCACAGGTGCCATTGGAGTAGTTATTGGTGGATTAGCAGGTGCTATTGGAACTTCTATGTATTATAAAGGCAAGATTGATAATCTTGGTTCTGAAATTGATAATATCGGAGTAAAATTGGCTGAGGCAGAAATTGCTATTAACCGGGCAGAAGAACATCGAAAGAAAGATACTGCAGTTAAGGCAGCAGAAACCGAGTTTGATCGCCATAAGTTCTTTGATGCAGAATTACTTAGAAATTACCAAACCCGTAATACCCCACAATATTGAGGTTTTAATTTGGAAGAAAAGTTAGATTTAAAAAGTTTGCACACTATGTTGCAGAGTTACCGTCGTTTATTAGAAAAAGAACGTCAACATAATTTATTAGTTCAATTTGATACATTTATGGAACAAATAGGTGTTTCTAATGAATCTGATAGTGAAGAATATTTTGAAGATTTTATGTCTATGTTAACTGTTTTAGAAGATAAGGATTTACTTGCTAAAGATAAGATGAAGCAAGCAGTCGAATCTGATTTTTTCCACCAGATTATGTCAGTTAAAACCAGTTTCAGGGAACGAGAAATGCGTAAGTTAACTCATCAACTTTGTGATTTTATTGATAAGTCTGCTGCTAATGCTGTTGATGATGATTCCTTTTTACAATCATTATTGGCTAACTCATTACGCCAAGCAGCAAATGCAATTGAATCTACAATTCGTGAAGAGCGTTCCGAAGGCCAAACTATGAATGAAGTTTGGGTAGATGCTCTCAAAGTGGGACTCTCCTTTATGAAGTAGATACCACAAGATATATATACGAGAAACAACGATGGGATATTATGCCAGAAGAGAATCCCTTCGATCACTTGATTCAGAGAGATGAATTGGAAGAAGTAGAGCGTTTATTGTCAAAAGAACGAAGTGCCCCACAGGTGAGTAATAAAAAGAAGGAAAAGCAAAAGTCTTTAATGGAATTATTAGTTGGTAGCAACAATCAAGGTGATTTAGCACGTAAGTTTAATGTAGATCCTGATATGTCAGATAAAGTTTTAGTTCCAGTTCTCAATTTCTTAGATAAGTATGGTGTTGGAGACAGCATTTCTGGAAATCCTGCAGCACAAACCGCAGGTAGCCTTATTGAGTTTCTTACTGATGTCACACCAGTAGTAAAAAATGCCATGGAATATTTTGCAGGCAAGCAAAAACAATTATCTGATGAAGACCGTGATTTCCTTAATCAAATTAAAGAGGCACAGACTACTGGAGACATGGGATTATTCATTGGTGAAACTTTAGAACCTGTTGTAGAAGAAGAGGTAGTCCAAAGAACAATTAAAAAACCAAAGACAATTAATGAAGGGATTCCATTAGATCGGGATATTTTATCAGATGGTGTTGATTGGAATGAAGCCATGGGAATTGCCCCATCACCTCAAGAAGAATATAGTGCTGAAGTCCATAATTCATTTATGACATTAGGTATTGAAAAATTGGCTGCCGAATCTGGGATGTCTATGGAACAGATTAGAGGTAGTGATAGGCAACTAAAGACCAACAATTTCGGTTCTACTTCAACATCCATTGATTATACTAAAGAAGGATTCTCTTTAGATTTAGGATTGGAAAAAATCAATGAAGCCATGAAAATGGAGAAACAAAGGATTGCACACAGTAGTAAAGTAACCTTCAAGAATGCTGACAAAATGCCAGTTCCTGAAAATCTTGGTGGTGACAGCAATCCAATGAGTGGCAGCACACGTATGATACCATCCTTTTCTGGTTTCCTCGAACCTATTGATTTGACACTTATAGAAGATATTCCAGAAGAAGTTGTAGAATCTCCTTGGCAAGAAGATGATTTCCACCCAAGTGATTTTGATGAGTCTATTTCATACCCAACAGAGGAAGAAATGGCAGTTGAACCAAAGGCCAAAAAATCAAAACCAAAGAAGAAAACTACCAAAACCACTAAAATCATTGATGAAGGAGTCGTGGAAAATGATGGTGGAGAAGACTGAAATTATAAATCCAGTTTGGGCAAGGTTTTGCACAGTTCAAATTGATGATTGGTTAGATTGGATAACATCCATACATGTTAATTCTTATTTAGAAATGGCAGAAAGATTTATTGCATTAAATCCATTCTATGTTCCCGACAGTAATAAAGACCGCACACCTCTATTTGATCAGTTAATGGTAAACGAAGCATTTTTATCTTCTTTGTCAGATACAGGATTATCTGTTTGGGCCAATTCTAATTTTAGGGATTTTTTAGTTGCACTCAGGCCATATGGTCGGGTTGACAAGCAAATGCAATATCTCATTGATTTCTTTGACACACACATTAGTTGGTTTTCTCGAGTTTATCAATTTGTCAGGGCATCTGCCATCATGTCATTGCGAGAAGATGGTCGTAAGATTTGACACAATCCAAAACTATAAGTAGTTGGGGAATGTATCTTTATGTATGCCTACTCTCACTGAGCAGCAATGTGACGATATCATCAGGTATCTTCAAACTGAGGCTTTTAAGGACAATGTTTTGAGTGGTGTCTTTATCGACGACATGGTAGATTTACTTAATGATAATGGATGGACTATCCCTCAAGCGAGTGGTCGTGGAAAGAATCTGTTAGGGACTTCTGGAAATACTCAAAGATATGCATCACTAAAATCAGATAAAGTTACTTTGGCACAAGCAGATGCTGATTCAGTAGCACTGGGTTTTAATAATTTAATAGAACGTGATGATTACACTCGTAATATCAGAGTTAAAGGAAAGGCAACTACTGGGACACAGGCAACAAAAAAGACAACTCCTGCAGGAGTTACTCCACCATGTAGAAACCTATCTGCTACTTTCTTCGATCATAACGGCATGATGGCAAAAAATATTATTTCTATTGCGAAAACAGGTTCGCCAGATGCTGGTTGGATTGTATCTGCGAAAAAAGTAGCCAACGGAATTAATTATACTACTGAGTTTCCAATCAGTGTCGGTGCTTCATATATTACAGGAGACAGAGGAATAAATCAATCATTAACAGGACTTTCAGGTTCAGCACCCGCAAATGTCCAAACCCCGGTTGCAGTTGCACCAGCAGTAGTAGCAGCAGCAGTAGCAGTAGTAGAAGAAGAAGAAGAACCAGAAGAAGTAGTTCCAGAACAAGTCGCTCCCAACCCATCAGCAATCCCATTTACTGAAACATTAAAGCCCAAACAAATTAAAGGTTATGATGCTGCAAAAAACGAGAAGCGTCGCCTTTCTATTAGTGCCTACGAAGAACGTGACAAAACCAAAAGTGGTTCATACCCATATCCATTAAAAACACAACCAATTTATTTTGTTTTGACTCCCTCAGTTGATGATTCCCAACTTCAGATTCCTAAATCATTTATAGATCCTGACAGTTCTTTTGAAGACGGATTTGTAGATGGTCCCGCATTCAACACCCCTCAAGGTGTTTTGATTGCACAAGAAGGCAAAAAAGTTCACTTTACTACATTAGTTAATGGTATACTTAATTCAGATGGTATAGACTTGACTAATGCCATCGCTTCATTTACACTTAAGTGGTCACAACCCGGAAGTTCACAAAAGATAGAATTATTTGAGGCCAAGGATAAATCCGGTGATGTTATATTTAAAGTAATCGACGGTGAAATTATACAAATACAGTCCAGTTTTACTCAAATTAGCAGCGACCCGTCAGATTTATTAGTTCCAACCCCAAACATAAAAATTATTGGGACTGTTCTGCAACTTATTATTGGTGCCCAAGGTGGAGCAAACCTAAGTTTGCCTGAAACTTTACAGGCAAGTGCAACAACATTAGGTTACCCAGATCCATCATATAATGAGGGACTATTACAAATAGTGGAAGATGAGTTAATAACCAACTCTGCAAAAATATTATTTTATTCTACTCAAACACAACCTGTTGCCACAGTTGATGTTTACGAGCAAATTATGGTTGATCTTGATGGTTCAGAATTGCCTGCTGATACAGTATTGGCACGAATTATTGGAAAAGTAGAAGATGTAGTAGATAATGCTACCACATATATCAAAGTATTTTTAGACTTTGGTTACACAGGTGCAAAAACCACAGATTTATTTTCAGGAGTATTGCCAGATGATGAAGAAACCCGTTTGTGTGCACTTATATTTATGGGCGACAATTTTGATTTAGATATTGATGGTGTTAATTCGGAGTTAGGATTATTAGACAACATTGATAAGATGGCTGCTTTAAAATCACTTTTAACCAGCACACCTGTTCCCGCAATAGATAGTGATGGAAATAATTTAGGTTATTCTACTGTTAGTGATGCTACCCTAACTTTTGAGAACAATGGATTAACTAAAGTCATACAAATCCCTAATTTGAATGGTGAATTAATCGGAATAGATAGAAATGGAGATACAGTTAAAGGAAAAGTTGACTCTATTCAGGTTCATAAAGGTAATGCTGCTGCAGCATATGAAACTCAAAAGCAGATTCGCAGGAGTAATAGATTGTCACCAATTTACAATTTAAAAAATCCATCTGCTACGGATCAGAATGCAACAGCATCAGTAGCATTCCGTATCGGTCGCAAGTATTATGTTATTGGTCGACGTCAAGGACAAGCAGTCCTTATTGAGATAGATTTAAATTACCAAACGGAGGCTTAATAATGACAGATGAATATTTCAACGCTGATGAAGAAGAATTGCCCGAAGCATTAGGTGATGATGAAATGGATGACCTTATGGATGAATTGGACATAGAAACAATTGAAGACCTTCCAAATGAAGAACAGATAGAAGACCTCATGGACTTTGATGGGACCGTTGACAATATTAGTGAGGAAGATGATGAAACACCAGCAATTCCAGAGATTCCTGATGCCAAACAACCAATCAGTAATGTAAATGTAGATGAGTCAGAAGTTCAAAACATTATACATGCATTAAATGAAGGATATTTCTCCGAAAAATTAGATGATGATGAATTGTCTCCATTGATAGGACTTGTGATGACAACTACTGAAGCCAATAAAGAAGAACAGACAAAAAAACTATCAAAATTATCGCCAATTTACACCCCAGAAATTGATAATCAGCCACTATCATCAAAACAATTATTATTAGAAAACTTGGAAACTGTTATTGGAGATAAAGCAACTAAGTTAATTTCTAAGATTGCTAACTCCCATTCAGGTAGTATTGCCAATGTTGCCAAGATTATACCCCTTGCAGATATCGCCCGTATTGACATTCTTGATAACAAGGACGGAAGACCTCGGTTCATCCAACTTATTGATATCAATGGTGTAGATGTAAGTTCAATGTTAAAATTACCCCTCAATGAAGATGGTGAAATTGAAGTGCAACAATTATTGGACAATTCTGTTTTTACTAATTTAAAGCATGATACTGATAATGGATACAAAGCAGATGGTATGGGTGCTGCTTTACAGGGTGCCCTAACTGAGTTTGAGACCCTAATAAATGAAAAAGAAAATCGCCAAAAGCGCATAGATTTACTGAAGTGGATGCGAACACTTATATTTAAATTAAATGATGTATTCGGTTTCGACAATTACCAACAACTTGAAGCATTGATTGCAGCATGGTTGATGAAGAACTCCACCTGTAGGTTGTCTGGTATCCCCGGCACAGGAAAAACTACAGTAATTAATTGTGCAGCCACACTACTTGGTAACTCATACGGATTCCACACAGGTAAAACATATGTAGCAGGAACACAATACTTGGATGATTTTAATAATGCACCTACTTCTAATTTCTATGGAACTAACCAGTCCAGTGATAACATCTACAAACCTGTCGAGTTCGATAAAGGTATGTATTACGATATTAAATATAATCAAAAGGTATATGAAGGAATTGCATCGGATTGGAACGTTTGGCGTTTCGAGGATTGGTCACAACCAGAATTAGATGATAATAATAATTATAATTACACAAAGTCTAAGAGAAGTGGTGCATATCAATATAACTTTAAGTTCCTTCGCAACCAAGAACCAGAAGTAAAAAATATACACGGATCTGTTTTATTTCCATCAATAGATTCAAAGAAGGTAATTACTGTTGATACCTATCGTGAGTTGTTCGTTAATTGTTGGTCAGTTTTAGTTCCAAAGGATTTTAATTTAAATATATATAATGAAGATACAACTAATAAAGTTGATCCATTCAAAGACAATCCACATTGGAATCCAAATGGTCCAGATAATGGCAAAGCATACAAAGAATGTGAAAAGGTCACTTTTATCAAACCAATTCAAATTATTGATAGAAATGGTGAGTTTGTTGCTTTTGAGCAAGGAGATAAGCCAAAATATGGTCCATATGAGATGGGACTACGTAATTCACAACACGATTCCCAATTTTATGGACAAATGTTAAAAAGTATCCCATTAAGTGCTCGTAAACAACTTATATTAACTACACAAAGTAGTGGTATTTATACAGATGCTGGACGTAATGAAGGTTACTGGTTCAGGGAAATGCTTTGCCATTTCCTTCGTGATAAACGTGCAAGCCCAGAATCAAAAAATGGAATTGATGAAATTGGTTCAGAGATGCTACAAGAAATTGGTGTTGCTAAGATTGACTACGATAAGCGACCTGATGAAGTTTTGTATGGTTTAGAAATACAGAGTGTTACTGAAACTAATCCCGTAACAGGTGCAGAAACCAATACTTTCGTATTCGAGCCAGAGCCTAAACCTATTGTTACCCAATCAATTAAGTTCTTTAATGAAGCAAATAGGTCCCAATCTGGAGTAGAAGATGCTATTCTTGGATTACTTGCTGAAAGAGAAGTAGAATATCGAGGAAAGGTTTTCAAATCCCCACCATTCGTTGCATGGATGGATACCAACCCACACCAAAAAGGAAACGATCTTGCTTTTACTGACCGTATTGATATGGAATTATTGTTCCGTTCTGTTGGACTTGGTGGTCGTTATGACCAACTAATGGGTGAATATGGCGGTGCAGGTGCTGGCGAACCACAACTTAGAATTGTTCAAGATATGACTCAGACAAATAGTGGTTTTACACCTATGCGTATGAATAACTTAATGAAGGTTTGGGGCACAGTTTCCAAACTTGGATTCACCCCTCCGGGTGCTTCATACAATGGATTAAGAGATATTAGTATGTTGTCTATGTTGTTTTCTCAGCGATTCGCTAAGAGGCCGACCTCAATAGATGGTGGTGGCCAAACTATTGATTATTCATTCAATGAAGGTCTTGGAAATATCCACGAATCACCACTTCTTGATTATTCAATTACCACCAATACAGAATCTTCCGGTGAAGTAACCACCACACCACTAATTAGTGAAGCAGATCTGGATGCGGGTTCGTTACTATCTTTCGGAGATTTCTCAAGTTCTGACTCTACTAACGCACACGTTCCATCATCAATTACTCGTGTTCTCGGTTTCCGTTTCACTAAATCTATTGTGAAGTTGAGCCAAGCACTATCTTTCCTCCGTGGAAAGGAATATGTTGGTAGAAAAGAAATCCTTGATGCTGTCCCATATACACTCGCCCACCGTTTAGGTCGTGCTAAGTCAGGTGCACTTGATTTGGCAGGGAACAATAAAGGTATAGATGGTTCTCAAATTAAATATGTTAATGAACAAGAGTTTATCCGTGAAATATTGGTTCGAGGATATATCGAAAATAAGGTTACGACTGGTGTTGGTGAACAGGGGCAGAATATTCTCGATAATTGGGATTTGTTTTATCAAAGATGCCGAGATGTTCTCTCATCAGTTCCATCAGTTTGGCAGTATGAGGCCGATGTAATGTTACCATTACATCAAGCAATCCGTGAAGGAGATGCAGCATCTATGACTTCTGTAACACCAGTTCACTGGCATATTGCTACAATGGTTGTTGAAGAAGAGCGTATGGCTTCTAACAAATCAAACTCTACTACCAAACCAAACAGAAGTTATGATGTTGAAAATGCTGGAGCAGATGGGAAACCAAAGAACTTAGGTGATTATTCATCAATGTATTCCTACTTCCAAAACATGATTTTGGATCCTACTGGTGGTGGAGGAGAACCAATTCTCTTTGATTTCTATCGTGTTCGTGGGATTATTGCCCGTAATCAAAACTTATTTTCTCACGACCGTGCTCGACTATTATCTATGTTAGACTCAGAAATACGTTCAATTGCAGGAAGTTCAGTTTTGAACTCACCACAGAATCCAATAGATGCTTTAGGGACTGGATCTATTCAACCATTCCCAATGGGAGTCACAAAAAGACCAGTAGGAACAATACCCTCTGGCACAGTGATAGGCACCCAAAACGATTTCTATGGGGATTCAGATGGAGGGCCTGCAGATAAACCAGCAAGAATGGGTTGGAGAACTTATTACGATAGTATGGGTCCATATGGTATTCTTATCCAACGTGGCCAAACCAGTGGTTTAAATGCTATGGATTTGGGAGCGTCAGGAGGTATTGCTACCCCCATGGGACTTACTGCAGATGGAAACGCCACAGCAATAAATAATGCTGACCAAGGTTTGAGGTCTATTGGTCGTTATATGACCCAACAATCAGGCAATAAGTCACTTAATTCAGCCCGTTCAGATATATTAACAGTATTAAATAATTTCTATACTACTTTTGAACAGTATGTTACTGAAGGACACATCTTTACTAACTTTGGTGATGCTGCAAATATGACGATGGTTAAAATTGGTTTTGAAGAATGGTGCAACGATGCTATTACTGCACTTAAGAAAAATGTAGATGATCCAAATAATGCACCTGATGACGATGTTATTGGTTGTTTTGTTCTAAAACACGCACCAACTACTGTCCCACAAGCAACTAATCGTGGAATGCATGGTGACGACACCCTTCGTCTTTGGGTAAGGCTCCAAAGAGCGGGACTGTTGGCAGAGGCACAACCATCAGAAAACGACAGTGAATATGTTACTATGGTATTTACTGCAGGTATTACTTCTGCTTTAGGAACAACTCAAAAAGAGAATACAGGAGAGTTGGCACAAGGAACACAAATATACATACTGCCAGCAGATTTTAAAGACCAATACCACACTACTTCATTTGCTATTGAAGGCACATGGGGTGCAGCCGGAAATGATTGGATGAAACAAGTGACTGCTAAATTACCAACCAAGCAGAGAATTGATACTAACTCTTGTTTAATAGACACTGGAAATATGTCATTACAAGATAGGAACTTCTTCAATGCACGGTTTAAAGATTGTATACAATGATAAACTTTATATAGTTATAGCAACCCATTAAGGTTATGGCAGATAGTGCAGTTACTCAAGCAAACTCAGAGTTTGCAGATGCTTGGGCTTTTCTCAAGTCAGCAACTGGTATGCCAACATCAGTTAAATGTTATTTAGGTGATTCTTATAAGGGTGCAAAAACAGATTCCAAAAATGTAGAGTTTAGTAGTAGTTTCATGCAAAAGTGTATTCCAGATAATTTTCATGGATATCCTCTTGGACACATTGCCCGCATTTCCGGAACTACCTTTGTTATTGGCCATGAACTGGGACACCTGACTACACACCCCGGCAGAGGATGTGACTGGATGGAAGAGATTAAAAGTTATCCTTGTGCTCCAAGTCAAAAAGGTGATTGGAGTAATGTTCTTTCTGATATTGTAGTTAATTTTAATGTTACAAGATGTTCTAATTGGAAGCAAGTTCCAGATAAAAAGTTAGAAGCCCTTTATAGAACTGCCATGGGCGAGGGTCGTATGTGGGAATTGTTGACTCGACAATGTGGAATCGGTGATAATGCCGGTGCTCATTTAACTAAACATAATGATTTAAGAGCCCGTGCACAAGTAGTAGATAATCGATGGGCACCGCCCGGCGGATCTCCGGGTGAGTTAGAGGGTCTTGACCCAACAACAGGAAAACCAACATATAATACACCTTTGTATCAAACTGTTCAAGGACATGGTTTAGGCACACAGTATTATCCACCAATTGGTTTTTGTTTGGGCTTAAACTTAGATCCAAACAAATGGGCTAAAGTAAAACTTATTAAAAATATTACTGCATATCAATGTAGTCTAACAAATGAAATATATTGTTGGCCTGCCAGCACTTCATCACCATGGGGTGGAACTGGGACTCGTTTAGGTAGCCTTAGTTCTGGAAACTACATAGTTGAAGAAGTTGTTCACTACGGTGGCTCCACCAATACCACAGAACCACATGCCCCACGTTATTATAAAATTAAGGGTAATTATTATCCAGTTCAATACTTTGGCAGCCAGTGTCCAGATTGTGATTTGATGATAACTAATCAGTTTGTAGGTGCATACACACCTTCCGATTATCCTGCAGGACATCCGGGAAGAGACCATAATTTTATGTATCGTATACTTCTAACTCAAGAGTTTGCTGCCAATGCTGCAACAAAAGGATATGGGTCAATAAATGGAGTAGAGGCTGCACATAGATGGATTAAGGATATTTCATATCCAAATCATGTAGCATACAAGGAGGTGAGATAATGGCAACTTATGACGACCACCCTTTTTATTCTGACGAAGGCCAGAGCATAATGCAAAAAATATTTGGTGGCATTTATAGAATTGATGAGAATGATGCTACACAGATTGCTACTGGTGATGGGGCAGAAATGAAAAAAATGGTTAATCATTATATGTCCAATAAGGTTGGAATAGTTTTCAATATTAGAAAGTTTCTTTCAAGTTATACTCCAGTAAACCCAGATAATTCTTACGATTCTGGTATTTATATTTGTGATCCCGGTATGGGGGGTTGCGGCAGACGTGATTTTATTTATAATTGGGAGTTTGTAGATTTTGGTGTCTATGGCAATATGAAGACATGGAAAGGCAATGTAGAGTTTGTGAAAAACCAAATGAGTGGTCAGAGTGGATTTTTGGTTATGACTCGTGCTCGCTGTAATCCATTCGTTGTTTGTCTTGACTGTGGTGAACAGTGGGCAACTAAACAATCAAGTGCATCAGTTTGTATTTACTGCAGTAAGAATAATGTTAAGATGGGTGGATGTGGAAAAGAAGTATATGCCAAACACTTTGTTAAAGAGGCCAGCATTTCTAATTTACAAGCAGAGAATCAAGACATGATAGAAGATCCTAAGAAAGTAGCAGTTATTCAATCCAAAGGAAAATCGACTGTAATAAATGGTGGAAAACCTTTTGCTTATAGGTTGGTCTATGATGGACCTGCATACGATAAACAAATTAATTCTTTTTCTGATGCGTGTCTTTATTTCCCATCATTAGAAGTTGGCTATGAGGTTGGAAAGTTTAAACGACCATATGGTTTTGAGTGTGATACTTGTGGTCATGAGCGTTTCTTCCCACCACCTACTCGACAAAGACCATTTGGTAGGAGTATGAGTTCAGATGATATTGATACGAATTGGACCGATAACTCAAATAGGCCCCAAACAGGTGGTATTTACCTAAAAATAGGTAAAAATGGAAATGGTTGCACTGAATGTAGTGGAAACTACTTACCAATGATGGGTTGGGTAGTAGGAAAACCAAAGTGTTTGGGTCCAACTAATGAATATACAGCAGATTATCTTTTAAATGGTAATATATTTCAACAACAAATCCATAGAGCAACAAATGCCCTACCAAGCAAATATCCAATAAGTGCTATGCGACATGGTTTTACTATGGATCCAAAAATTATTTGCACAGCACATAAAGGTAGGAGAGGCTTGGCAGATTGCCCACCGCTTTGGTCCCAAGATTATTTAAGTGAGTGTTTACTTTGTGGAAACTCTCGGAATGGGAATTGGGCTGGCAACCAGTGTCAAGGCACCCTCCAGAATAATTATATTTGTAGAAACACAGGAGATAAATATAATATTGTCCCACCGGGAAGAAAATTAGATGAGTGTCCTGAATGCACAACACCCATAGCAACTAATTATGAAACATTTTTGGGTATTGGTGGAAGACCATTCCTATTCCCCCGTAAGAAATTAGTTATATCACCTAAACGAGACAGTGGGTTTTTAGATCCTCGTGCTGCAAATCCAAATGGAACTCCTCGTGACGTTACTGGAACACCTATCAGGGGTAAACCAGTTTGGCAAATATTTTTGGATTCGGCCAGTGGCGACGACTATAGATTCGGATTAGAATTAGCGGGGATACATACATCATCCATGATCCCAACGAACTTGTCTCAGATTAGGACAGAATCTCCGGGCGGTGGCTCAGGTCTTGGAGAGGTATGCAAATACGATCCAGTTATGATGCCAAATGGTTCTACAACATCTGGTGGGGGTATACCAACAGCACCAGAAAAAGAAGGTTGTTGCACTTTACCTAATGGAACTGGTATGATGACTACTGAAAATGTTTGTATTGCCCTGAATGGAATATATGCAGGTGATGATGTAACCTGTGCTGCTGCTAAATTGGCAAACCCCACAGGAACTGGCGCATGTGCTGGAGTTACATTTAGTGGATTGACATTTATGATTGCTGAAGGACGTGCACAACACGCATACAAGGATAGTAGAAATAGATGGGTTGATGATTCAGTCCCTTGTCAGAGTTATCGTGACCCAGCCAATCCAGACACCCCACTTACTGCACCAATTACATATGCTCGATTTATGTCTGGACCTAATTATGACCCAAGAGTAATCGCAGGAACTATGGCACAATCCCGTAAGTATGAATGGTGTGATAACAACACACACCTTATTTGTGATCCATTCCATACAGGGAGTTTAGCAAGTATTACCACAGGTGCTGGAGGAGATATTGGAATTGCTTTGCATGACATTACACAAGTAGGGTCTTTTGATGACCCATCTCAAGGAAGAGTAGTTATGATTAAATGTAAAACCTGTGAACAGATTTATAAAAGGGGCCTTGCTTTAGCCACCAAAAATCCAACTAAGAGAGGGACACCTTATCCATCATCTGATTGGACACTAATTAATGGCGGAAAAGATTTACAAGATGCATTTGAAAACAACATATATTTCCCCGGCATGGGAGTATTGATGTTCCGTTCAGGCAAAGGAATGATTAGAGTTACTGGTTGGAAAGATCGCAATACACCAGAAGTTATTTGTAGAAAACCTCGTCAATATTCTGCTGCTGCATTCTTTGCAGAATTAAAAACCGAACAGGAATCCCAAGCACCTGCCTTTTCAATCCTTCCCGGTTATTGGAACTGGATGCATACATCACTTGTTGTTACTAACCCAAATACTGGTAAACAGGAGTTGGCAGATGGCAGTAAAAAGGCAAATGCAGCAAAGGGGAATGTGATTGTATTATGAGCAAATTAGATGTTGATAAAATGAAAGACCCTTTTGTTTGGTTAAAACCTGTCGGTGATTGTGATGCCGAGGAAAAACCATTCGGTTTTACTAATCCACTTCGGGCATGTTATGAAGAGATTGCACCACCATTAGTAGAAAAACCCAAAGCCCCTCGGACACCATTAGCC